>JAEEGH010018605.1_pt1 | contig 14660 bp, 9 predicted proteins | sample 9134181 | NCBI WGS metagenome assembly JAEEGH01 (sample SAMN16246544, study PRJNA631951) | gut metagenome | biome: gut microbiome; feature: rumen; material: DP-attached | host: Bos | place: Iran: Karaj | collected 2018-10 | reverse complement strand
TATATCGTTATTGCGTCATTACGTTATACCGCTATTACGCCTTAATGATTTTAAATAATTTATCACTTGGGCGGACCTTTTCGGGCACCTTGATGCTGACCCGCGTACCCTGCTGGGCAGTCTGTACGGCCTGTACATCGTCGTGAATTTCGTCGACGGTGACGTAGAGGGCGCCCGTGGTGGGTCCGGTGATGAGCATCTTGTCTCCCACAGAGAAGGTGTCGGCCTCGACGGTGAACTCCGCCACGCCCAAGCGTGAGAAATACTTGACACCCTTGCCGATATATTGCTTGCGCTCGGTAGCGTTTGAACCATAGTTCTTGTTCCATTCGCCCAGCGTCTGTCCCAGATAGTAGCCGTCCCAGAAACCACGGTTGAAGACAGCGGCAAGGCGCTGGTCCCAGCCGTCTTTCCTGTCATCCGTAAAAGTACCGTCGAGGACACTCTTGATGGCTTCCTTGTAACACTGCACTACGGTGAGCACATACTCCGGTCCTCGCGCACGGCCTTCTATTTTAAATACACGTACGCCAGCTTGCATCATACGGTCGATGAAGCGGATGGTCTTCAGGTCTTTAGGCGACATGATGTACTTGTTGTCTATCTCCAGCTCCGTACCCGTCTCGCGGTCAGTGACGAGATAGGAGCGGCGGCAAATCTGCATGCAGGCACCGCGGTTAGCACTCCTGCCCGTATTGTCAAGACTCATGTAACACTTGCCGCTGACGGCCATGCACAGGGCACCATGGCAGAACATCTCAATGCGCACCAACTGCCCCGACGGACCGCAGATGTGCTGCTGCTCTATCTGTTGGTGAATGTAGGTGACCTGTTCCATGTTCAGCTCGCGGGCCAGTACCACCACATCGGCAAACTGGGCATAGAACTTCAGCGCCTCGACGTTCGAGATGTTCAGCTGTGTACTCAGATGTACTTCCACGCCAACCTTGCGACAGTATTGCATGACGGCAATGTCACAGGCAATAATGGCTGTGATGCCAGCCTCGCGGGCAGCATCCACTATCTGGTGCATCAGCGGGATGTCCTCGTCGTAGATGATGGTATTGACCGTCAGATACGACTTGACCCCCTGTGCATTGCATGTGGTGGCTATCTCGCGCAGGTCGTCAATGGTGAAGTGGTTGGCAGAGTGAGACCGCATGTTCAACTGCTCCACGCCGAAATATACCGAGTCTGCTCCTGCCTTCAGGGCAGCAGCCAGCGCGTCCCGGCTACCCACAGGAGCCATGATTTCAAAATCCTTCATTTGATTCATGCGTGCAAAGGTACGAATAAGTGAGAACAGAACAAAATTAAAACATGATTAATTTCGTTTTGTCGAACGCAAGTTACCTAAGACCGTTAAATCAAAGGTAGGAAATAAATACTTACACCTGAAGGTATAAGCGAGCAAAGCTCGTAGGAAAATTGAAAATTGAAAATTGAAAATTATTGTAGGCGGCAGCAAATTTTTCACTCTTTACTCTTCACTCTTCACTTTTGTTTGTAAACGTTTACGGTTGAAAATTAAGCATTAAGCATTAAGCATTAAGCATTATTTCGTACTTTTGCAGCAGAAAAACCAAAACTTAGAAAAATTAGTATGATGAAAAAGTATCTTATCATGAGTTTGATGATGCTGCTGACGGTAGCATCAGCAAAAGCGGCTTTGACCGTAAAAGAACAGGGCGGCTGGTATGAAAGCTGCTGGATGGAGTTTAACGGACTTAGCAGCAGTTATACTCTTTATAATGGCTACATTTCAGACAACGGAGGAGCATCATGGACGAGGCTTGACGGCAAACTGCTGCGCTCGTATGGTTCCTACGGACGCGTTGATGCCTTAGGATTGAAGGCTGGTACCTACCAGCTGAAGGTCGTCCCAGTGTCTGGCAGCACAGAAGTAACGGCTGATGCCGTTGTGTCAACAGCGCTGGAGGTTCGGAACTTCAACCGCGAGGGCTTTGCCCATAAGACATGGACCTCTGGCGTTGGTGCCTATAACAACGATGGTACGCTGAAGGCTGGTGCCAAGGTTTTCTATGTCTCTGCCCAGACGGCTAAGACCATTACTACCGATGTGGTGACCAGCGATAAAGGTGCCAAGACAACGTGCGTGGGATTCCAGTCGATTATCGCTGCCTACGAGAAGGGACAGGACAAGACACCCATTGCCTTCCGCATAGTAGGAACGGTGAATGCATCGGATATGGATGCTTTAGGCAGTAAGGCAGAAGGTCTGCAGGTCAAAGGTCGCAATGCCGATTCTGAGTTGAACATCACGATTGAGGGTGTCGGTAATGACGCCGTCATCTACGGCTTTGGATTCTTAGTGCGCAATGCCAAGAGCGTGGAGATTCGTAACATCGCCGTCAAGACGGGTATCGACGACGGCATCTCACTGGATACGGACAACTCCAACATCTGGTTGCACAACATTGACGTATTCTATGGTCCCAATAAGGGTGGTGACCAGAAGAAGGGTGATGGTGCCATCGACATCAAGTCAGACTCCAAATACGTAACTGTGGCCTACTGCCACTTTTGGGACACTGGCAAATCTACCATGTGTGGCATGAAGAGTGAGTCGGGGCCTAACTACATCACCTATCACCACAATTGGTTTGACCATTCTGACTCCCGTCATGCCCGCATCCGAACGATGTCGGTACACATGTACAACAACTACTATGACGGTGTTTCAAAATACGGTTCTGGTGCTACCACGGGTTCGTCGGTGTTTATGGATCGCAACTATTTCCGTAACACACCGAAGCCGATGATGATTTCCCTGCAGGGTGCCGATACCAAATATGGCACCGACCTGAAGGATGCACCGACGTTCTCGGGTGAGAGCGGTGGCATCATCAAGTCCTACGGGAACGTCATGACGGGTTCTGTTCAGTATAAACCTTATTCTGAAAGCAATGCGGTTGAGTTTGACTGCTACGAGGCGACCGACCCCTCTACGCAGGTGCCTGCCAGCGTAACAACCAAGTCGGGCGGCAATAAATACAACAACTTCGATACCAACGCATCATTGATGTACACATATAATGCTGACAATGCTGAACAAGTGCCTGCCGTGGTTACTGACCGCACTTGGGGTGCAGGCCGTGAACAGGGTGGCGACTTCTCGTTCAACTTCACCGACGCCGACGACAAGAGCTACGACATCAATACGTCTCTTGAGAGTGCATTGGCAGCCTACCAGACAGCATCTGGCTTCAAGGCTTTCCTGGGCGAGGAACAGGCTCCTGACGCCTCTGCCACCTTTACCCTCGACGGTGCCGCCATCAGCTTCAGCAACCTTACCTATACCAAGAGCGTGGCATCCACTGACACACAAGCCGAGTTCAGCGTAGTAGTGTCGCCCACCGACGAAGCAGCCACGGTGACGGCCACAGGTGCTACCAGCACCGGCGCCAACACCTTTGCCATTGCTGCCCCAGCGGCAGGTTCGTCGGCTACGGCAGTGTTCACCGTCAGCGCTGGAGGTGCTGAGATGAAGTACACCATCATCATTGACAAGACCAAGTCGGAGCCCGTCGATCCCGAGGGTCCCGTATTGGAAGGAGTCACCATCGTCTATTTCGAGCAGAAGCAGGCCGTCTGTGACAACGCGGATGCATCGACATTGTTCGACAAAGGCGAAATGAACAGCGCCACCGATAAGGGTATAGTGTCGTACGGCGGTGTAGAGTTCGGAGAGTGTGTGAAGATGGAGTCGAAGACTGAAGGTTACATCACTCCCACATCAAACTGCAACATTACTCTGGTGTTCGGCTCAACCAATTCTTCGCCCAAAGTGATGGTAGATGAGACAACCGCAATACTTACCAAAACGGACAATGCCTACATTTACACTTTCACTGGTAAGGCTGGCGATACGTTCAAAGTCCACAAGGGCAGTAAGGGTACGACCAACACATTCCTTTATGCCATCTTCTTCGAGCCTATTGCAACAGGCATCGCAAACACCACCACTTCTGGTACCAAGTCTGATAAGACCGCTAAATACCTGAAGGACGGCAAGCTTGTCATTGACCGCCATGGTGAGCACTATACTGTACTCGGAGTGCATACTAATAAATAAAGGAGATTACAATGAAAGAAATAGTGTCAAAAAAATGGCTGACCAGGTTTTCATTGATTGTCGGACTCTTAGCTCCTGCTACAGCGATTTCAGCGCAGACTGTCGATGGCCGTAACTTCGGAATAGACGGATTTGCAGCCTACGCAGGCATCCCCGGCACAAACCATTATCTTGCAGGAGGAACCACAGGCGGTCAGGGCGGCAAGGTAGTCAAGGCTGACAACTTCGCCCAGCTGCAGGCCTACCTGCAGTCAAGCAAACCCTACATCGTTTTGGTCGATCATGATATCACAACGGGAATCACGGCTTATGTCGATGCGCTGACCACGGGCAAGCTATGCGACAAGCAGGACGGCTCAGAGGGTGTTCCTACCACATACGGCGAGCGCATTATGATAGCCCCGAACAAGACGCTGATAGGTGTCGCTGACGCTAATGGCAATGCGCCATTGTTTTCGCGCATCACCTTCGTCATGCAGTGTTGCTCAAACGTCATCATCCGCAACTGTCGCTTCACGATGGCAGGAGTGCCTATCCTGAAATCGGGTGAAAACAAGGTTGTGGCATGGCGCAATGGTCAGCAAAAAGAAGTTGGTGACCCTGACTGCATCGGTATCCAAGCCGACAACAATAGTGCCAAAACCGACTGGGGTGCCCATTTCTGGATTGACCATTGTGAGTTCTTTAATGGCGATGCCGCCAACAAGGACCGCTACGACGGACTGGTTGACTGCAAAAATAACGTACAGTGGCTGACCATTTCCTATAACCTGTTCCACGACCACGACAAGGCCTGTCTTTGGGGTAAGGGTGACTCTGATGTCTTCGACGGATGCCGAACTATTTCAGCTCATCATAACTACTTTAAGAACATTCAGGGTTCACGACTGCCCTTGCAGCGCGGAGGTCATGTACATTACATGAACAACTACCAAGTCAAGGCTCAGGATGGCTGGGATCTACGCAACAAATCCGTTGGATATGCTGACGCTTGCTATTTCAAGGATAGCAAGGCACCCATACTGCCTGATGGTGGAGGTGTATTGAACATTAACAATGCTGACGGTTTTGGCATAATTTACGACAATTGCCAGCGTGTCATCACTGGCCATAGCGGGATTAGCTATGTCAATACCCCGTCGAAGTACGACAAAGAATTCCCAGCATCGTCATACGTCACCAGCACATGGAAACCTACTGACACCTGGGAAAACTACTACGTAAACTCACACGACCTTGCTGCCGATGTACCCGCCGTCTGTGAGCAATATGCCGGTGCTGGCAAGATCGTTGTATGGAACAGCTATGCAACAGCGATTCCAGAAGCCAGTGATGCAGACTATGCCGAAGCCTGTGCCTCCCAGCAAACCTCTGCATGCTATGATGCCAATGGCAACAAAGTATCAGACGTATCGGGCGGTGGCAGCGACCAAGGGTCAGGTTCCACGGTTTCTGACGATGCCTCCAACTACTTTACAGGTGCCGACGATGATGGATGGTTCTGGTTCAATGCTACCAACGAGCTTGAGATAAACGGCTGGATTGCAGCCAACGACCTCGTCATGACCACAGGTACGAATGGGGCCGTATCATCATTCAACAAGGATGTGACTCCCAAAAGCGATAAGGATGCCAATCTCGTGTCCGACAAGACTGGTGCCCTCGTTATCGCCAAGGCTGGCAGCAAAGGAGGTTCTGATGGAGGCAGTGCCATCTTCCATTGTGCAAAAGGGATAGAAAACTTTCAACTCTACCTGTTCCGCACTGGTTCTTACAACTACCATGTCTATGTTAGCACGGATGGCTCAAAATACAATGACGTGATTACCAATACAAGTTCCAATTCTGGCAAACTTGTTATAGACTACTCTTCACAGCTGAAGACTGCCGATCCTGTTTGGGTGAAGGTTCAGAACTCGTCAACTGGCGGCTTAAATATCCACGGCATCATATTGACTCATATTGATGACGGTACCACTGGCATCAATAACATTAACGTTGACCTTAACGATAACGCAAACGTCTACGACCTGATGGGTCGCCGCGTCGATGCTCCCAAGGCTGGCAAGGTGTACATCAAGGGCGGCAAGAAGTTCATCATGAGATAACGACAAAACGACAAGCTACTAATAAAGGAGAGTCGGAGTCATCCCCCAAGGGATAGGCTCCGATTCCGTTTTTATGCTCCTGCATGATGATGCGCAGGAAGAGGGGACGGAGCACTCAGGCAGATTGGACGCTTCCAGCCCTTCATTGATTTTGCACTTTGAAAATCGCTTAACGTACAAACGTAAGCGTAATTGCGTAATTATTCCAAATAACTGAATATCAACAACTCCTGACTTCGGCGATGCGTCACCCTGTTCGTGCTTATTAGTGAACTCCTAACCGAGATTCTTGAAACTGTTATGTATAAAGGCTTTGCAGATGGTTAGGAGCTTGTCTGACTGGTAACCAAGTCCTCACCAACTCCTAACCCCTCCTGTCATCAGACAGCTACAAGACTCATCAGGGGCGTTAAACGAATTGTCTTTAATTGGGGTAAATGATGGGTTAGGAGTTGGTTAACAGTTGGTGAGGAGTCTGCGACACTCCTAACCAATCAGAACTCCTTTCCACAAAGGGATTTCACTCCGTTTGGTTAGGAGTCACCAGCTTTTCAGCCATGCCTATGAGAAAATATCTGGTAGGCCTAAGAGAAAATACTGTATGCCTATAGAGAAACGGCTTCTTGCTCACAGAGAAACGTAGTCTCTCTACTCACGACATTACGTCTCGTTAGTCACGACATTACGGCTATTCCTTGAGGATATTTCTACAATTTTTCTGAGTCACCTAAGTCACCATGCAAAATTGCCTGTTTATCGGGGTTTCAAGTGGGTTGAGCCTCCAAAAATGTTAAAACTGCCGAAGTCAGGAAATAACTGAATATCAACAACTTAAAGTAATAGACAATAATCATAGATGTAACAAAAATGAAGGAAGAGAGGGTGCTGAAAATCCGCGGAACGGGAAAAATCGACGTTTTGGAGCACTTTCGAGTTCACTCCGCAGGGCCTGAACAGCCCACCCAGCGCGACGTGAAGAAGTATGGTAATGCCAAGGCATTTTAATTAATTTGATAAATTCTCTATCTTATAGTTTACTCGTAAGCATTCCACTGTAACTGAAGAAACTCTTCCTTGGTCATTCATACTAATAAATAATTATGCAGCAAAAAGAATTGCCACTATAGCTCCAAGCCCCTCCGCTGCTATCTTTCCAAGCCAGCTGTCATCAGTCAGTTTATGCTCGATGATGTAATCGCGCAACTTCATTCGCCAGACTTTATTCTGTAGCAGCAGCCATAGAGACTCATCGAAGTAGGCAAACTCAACATTCTCCTTCAGCCATGCTTTCGATGGCGTCCGGCTCTTGGTGAGGCGTTCTCCTTGGTAGTACAGATGCCAAAAGCCATCACTCTCCAAATGCCAGAAAGGCTTGTCAATAGTTGTTGTGTCATCAAACTGAGAATCCTTGGCATATTGTGACATCAGCATATTATATCGTCCTTCAAGCCAGTCATTGATGACAAAATGATTGTTGGTAAACACGTTGCTGTCTATCGCATCAATAATGGCCACCATCAGCACAGGTTTTGCTACGATGATTTCACCATGAATCTTCGCCTGCCTGATGTTCGTTATTCGCTTCGTAAAATGCTTATAACATTGCTCGTAGCTGAAGAATTGTATCACCCTATTCATAACTTTACGCCTTTAGTTGGCGCAAAGTTATAAATTATTTTGGAATAATCAAAGACAAGACAGACTAATCTAACGAATCTGGCTCATCATCAAGATCTTCTTGGTTTTCTTCATTAGGCTAACAGGTACCAGCCAGGACCAAAAATGTAGTTATTTTCTTTTGGAACATAATACGTCACCATAGTAGTCATACCATACTCCTTTTACTTTAATCTTGTTCTCTTCACGTTTATCTCCCTCGACAAAGTCTTCAATATCATCGATAAAGCTAGAATTTGAAAGTTTTGGATATAACTCAGATTCCGAATATGCAACTAGCATTTTACCACCTTTCACCCATTTGCCATCTACTCGCTTAACATCTTTTACAGTCATACACATGGATTTCATGTTGAAGCGGTAGATCTTGTCATTGAACACCTTAAGGGGAGCTTCATCTGTGTATATCACCTTTCCTGACTTATTGACAACTATTCCACCTTGATCGGTGTTCTTAACCATCACATTAAGAGGCATTCTTATCTTGCCCAAAAGAGACAGTTGATACTGCACCGCATAGAGAGATTTCCCAAGTCTTTCTGCTATTGATGGAATTTCCATACCATGCTCAAAGTACATGGTTAGCCTATCAATGTCATCCTCTTTCCAGGGCTTCTCTGCTTCTGCACGCAGAACTTCTTCATCTACCTCTTCATTTTCAGAATCATTATCTTCAAAAGGCTCTATATCTTCATCAAATTTTTCGATATCGTCTTCATCATTGTTGTTTTCACTAATGAAGGATGTAAAAATTTTAAGAAAAGCTGAGTCCTTGAAAAGGCTATTAGGGTCATTCTCCAACATATCTTCTAGATAATGGAATCCATAATTTGCATATTCTTCCATCTTTTTTTTCAGAGAATTTGCTACGTCATTAACACTCACTTCTCCCTTTTCTAGCGAAATAAAATCAATATCAGTCTTTGCGATAAGAGCTGCAAACATGTACTCTTGAATCTTTTTGTAGGATGTTCGACCTAATTTAAGTTTACCCTCTTGACTACCCCAAAACATTATTGGATGTCCAAAATCCTTACGTTTAGATTTGTCATCAGGCAATTTCTTTGTCTTGTCAAAATACAATCCAATAAAAAAGCCAATAATAAACATTTCATATCCTGCGCCAAAGATTTTTCCTCTTGACACCGTATACTGGCTAGTTCCTCTTCCATAGTCAGTAAAAGGCTCCATTAGCAACTCTGCGTATTTCTTTTCCCATTCTGGGTTCTTTTTACCCCAAGCATCAAATAAAGATTCCATACTTAGCCCTCCGATTTAATTTCTTTTACTAATGTTCTTACAGTTGACAAATCTGAGTTATTAAATCCATTTGCTTTCTGTATTCGATAAACACGGCATGTAAGTTTATCAACATCGTTCATTCTGACTTTTCCTCCAGAGATAAAGTCTTTAGTAATTACAATACATTGCTTTTTTACATCATTGATAATATTATAGAAATCTTCTTCTTTCGCATCACCAAATGAGGAAGTAGCAGCATCAAATATGAGAGGATATTCTTCATCTGTTTTTTTATATGCGAAATCAGAGACAGCAAATAATATAGAAATATACATTACTGTTTTCTGAGAATCTGATGGTTTTTTGATATATGTTCCATTAGAACTTTTCAACCTTATACCAGCCTCCTCTTTGTCTTTCTTATAGAAAAGACTTACTTCTCCATGGAAGTCCTTAGTACTCAAACGATCCATGTATTTATTAGCACCATCTTTTAGGGCGTCAAGGAAATTAGTAAGGTTCTTTTCTTTTGCTCTCATTGAAGCCTGCGCGATTTGGTCAAATGCAAAATGTACTTTCTGGTACAATCTTGACAAAGAATTTCCAGGCTGGAGATTATCCATTTTCTCTTTAACCTCAGCTTGGCGAGCCATTTTTTCTTTTAGTTCAAACTCAAGATCTTTAATTTCCAATTCGGCTTCGCCTTTCTTTCTGAACATGTTATTTGCGTCAGAATTACTTTTCTTCATCATTTCCTCGGATATATTACCCGCCTGTATTAATAGACGCGAAATATCCTCTTCTATTTCTTCTATTTCCTTTTTGACTTGTGATAATTCTTCCGACTTTCGACTTACCACCTCAAGTCTATCATTAATATCATTTGCAATTCCCGAAATAAAAGCCTCTTCCGGTCCTGACAGTCTATTTGCCAAAACGTTGATTTCGTCTATGTATTCTTCGGTGAAGAGTTGTTTCTTGCTTAACTTAACTTGTTCTTCTTTAATTCTTGCTCTTTCATTGATGTGCTTCTTATATTCTTCAAGCTTATTGACCATGAAACGATATGCCTCTGAACCTTCTGGAGCAGGAGTGTTGCATACTTTGCATCTATGCACCTTTATCATCTCCTTCATATAGTTATCATCAGGAATATACCAAGGCAAATTTGCATCGTCGTTTAACAGTGCTTCATTCTCTTTTTTCAGTGCATCAAGTTCACCTTGTTCTTTACCTCTTTCTAATAAAAATTCATCGTGTAGTCTTTCCTTCTCTCGTCTCAACTGGGCACATTTGTCCTTGAAAGCAGAAAGAATATCAGGAAAAGCACACATTATCCAATACTGGTCAAGAAGACTTGTGTTTAAGTTTACCTTGTCTATGCTTGCTTTTAAACTTGTTGCATTAGCTTTTTTACCTGCTAAAGCTTGCGATAATTCATTATATCTGTCTCGTGTATCTTGATTCTGCTCCAAATCTTTTAGCATGTTTTCGTACGATTCAACAGTCGAAGACAACTCACTAATATCTTTACGAATATCCTGTATCTCACCGCTCAGTTTTGTCAATTCATTATCGAATTTCATCGCTTCGCTTTTTGTCTTTTCATCGTTTCTACTCTCCTTACGGAAAGCCTTATCTGAAGAACTTTCAAAGTTTGAAGTCAAGTTTACAAGTTCGTTAAAATACTTGATATCAGAGTATTTATCAACAAGCATTTTCAATGCTTTCGGGCCATCAAGCACGTCAAGTCTGGACTCGCCTTTGAACATTGAGAAATGTTGCATTTCTGCATCAAAGCAACGGGCTATCAATCTTCTTCCGTCAGAAGAAAGTCTTCCTTCGGCTGTGTCTTCTTTGCCTTTAAACTTTATGTCACTTACACTAAAAAAGTCCTCACCCTTTTTGTTAATGACAAACATTTTCTCCACAGACTTGCTTCCATCATGTTCAAAGTCCATCTTCACTCTAAGGTTGGCTGATTCGCCTATTTCCAGTTTCGACTTTCTCATCTCAGAAAAGTTGTCTAAAACATGACTTTTCTGAACTTCGTCCGTGCTAGAGATGTCAAGTAGCCACTGAAGAGCCTCGAAAAATGTTGATTTACCATCGCCATTGTCACCAAGGATCAAGGTAAGTCCATTACCGAATTCAAAAACGTTTTCGTTACCATAATAGCTACGAAAATTTTCTATTTCAATTCTACGTATTATCATATTTTCTTTTTTAGTAAGTCGTTTACTGTATTATATATCTCTCTTTCTGACCTCTCTTCGCTTAGTCCTTCAACGATAGTCGCCACAGCGCTAACAATTGCATTTTTAGAGTCAAGAGCATATTCGAGAGATGTAATCTCAGAAGGTTCATATTGGGCGTACTCCATTAATTTTTCATCAAGGAGAACTGCCTCCAGAATCTTGTTATAACTTTCGTTAAGTCTTTTGTTTTTAGCCATAGTAATAAATATGTATTAATCTAAAAGTGGAACATTATAGAAGTTTAGAACCTCTTCTAATTCTTTGTAAGAATAGTCTAGGTTTCTTGATAATGAGGCAAAATCTCTTACTCTCTTAAGTTCAGAAAGAATGAGCTTTCGTTCCATATCATAATCTACGCAATCTGCTCCAATGTCAGGAACAACCACTAGATCATGGATATAAGCGTATTTCTTTTCTTTATGTGTTCTTAAAATACGTCCTCTACGTTGTATAAACTGGCGTGGATTTCCTGTACTTGCACAGAATATGGCCAATTCACTTCTTGGCACATCCACGCCTTCATCGAGACATTTCATAGATGTCAGAACTTCAAGGTCACCATTTTCAAAATCTTCAAGTATTGCTTCTCGATTCTTCTGACCAGAAACAAATTTCCTCACAGTTGTTGTATTGCTGACATTCATTACTATCTGTGTATATTCATCAATTAGTTTGTCTGCTTCCATATCGTCTTCAACAACATCTGAATTATCGTAGACATCAGCAATAGAGTCAGGCTTTAGGCCTTCTGGAACATAAACCAAGGTATATTTGAGATTCCCTTTTTCCTTGTATCGTTCCTCAATAATGTTTTTGAACGCATCTTGTTTGTTTCGTGCCTTATGAATTATCCTCCTTCTCTTTAATAGGAGAGCTCTGACTATCTCATCATCTAAGTCAAGATATCCACCGTTATACCTGTATATCTTACCTAGCTTTTCTGAAATATTCATGTATTCATACATCTCGTCATCGCAAAGACGTACAACATGGGGGAAATAGTAATATTCACACAGGAACTTATTCTTAATTGCTTCCTCCATTGAAAAAACAAAAGTATACTTATCTTCTGAGTTAAAGAAACGGCGGAGCTCTTTATTTCCTTTTTCATCAAATTGACGCTCTGGAGTTGCAGACAAACCTATGCGCCGTTTGAATCTCTCACCTACGCTGTCAATTCTATCAAGAATTCGTTTTGATCCCATATTGTGTGCTTCGTCTGCAATAAGCAAACATTTCTTAGAAAGCGACATTAGATCATGAAATACATTATCTCTGGCAAATGACGCATATGTTGAAATGACAACATAGTTGACAGGTGAATTTGTTGGGTTGAAATTCTCTTTCATCGTGAGCCTATCTATCTCTCCTTTCCAATCCTTGTTTTTTGAACATACCTTTACAACATGTTGAAAATCGAATTTTCTACATTCTTTCTCCCATTGCTCAACCAATGTGACAGTAGGAACAAGAATTATTGCCTTGTAATAGCCAAATTGTTTGTAAATTTGCAACAGGCAGTTGAGAGATGTCAGCGTCTTACCTGTACCAGTAGCCATGTTGAATAAGCCACATTGACTTTTTTTCCAACTATCAAACGCTTTCTTCTGATATTCGCGAGGACCTGTTGGATAAGGGAAGTGTGGTTCAATTTCAGTTCTTTCTTCTGCAGCCATCCATTGGTTTTGTAAGTTATCCGCTTTCTTCCCTCTTTTGTATTCTTTCAGTTTTTCTTCCACGTCAAGCAACTCTTCAATATCAGAATCACCATAATTCGTGCTTATTGCTTCCACCAAATCTTTGGGAGAAAGGTATTCTATTCCCTTCTTCTCACCAGACATAATGGCATCGAAATCTTTCCTTTGCTTGGCAATCCTTTTCTGCACCATTACGTCTACAGAATCACTTCTGTCTATCGATATGTTCTCAATATTATTAAACAGACCACTGATAGTAAAATTTGCAGAACCTGTGAATGCTGTTATACTATCTCCATCCCTAAATTGTCCTGTTTTTGTATGAGCAATTCCTTTCTGTCCCCTTGGTTTAATAATTCTGATATCTATGCGCTTTTTTGATATCATATATGCCAGACAACGGAAGAATTGTTCCTGATACTCATCAAATGTCGATTTGAGATATTGGAAATTAGAAAGGTCTGCACAGTCTATGACATTACCCATTACGCCATCATTGATTGTCTCTTTATCTTTTTTAGAAACAATATGATTAATGATGAGGCGCATATATCCGCCTTTCGAGATAAACGTAGCAAATCCTTCGGCCAAAACACTAATAGCTGCGGAACTGAAATAGCCAAGTTTTAAGTCAAACTCTGTACTATTTTTCAGTCCATCATTAAAGAAACGTTCTGGTGAAAATTCCTCACCTGGTACATACGTTCCATCTTCTGCCCAATCAACTTCGTACAACATAGGCTACCTTATTTTATATAAAGCAGTTTGTACACATGATATCATCGCCAAGGATTTCAGCAAGGGTGGTTCCCTTGTTGTTGGCCCGACTTTCTTTCTGGCGACGGATGATATCGAGCTTTATCTGACGGACACGCTCTGGCCTGATGAGGTCTGCAAGACTCTCATTCTGATTCCAGGTATATCCGTCTTTCTCGAACTCCATCGCCTTAGCATAGAGGTCTGGATGCTGCTCACAGAGCCAAATCCATTCTATCTTCTGCTGGAAGAAGCAGAAGTAACAACCAGAACGACTGCGACAATAGGTGCCTGTCTCTCCATCCACCTCGAAGGGGATCTCTTCATAATAGGCAGGCACACCAACGCCGCTTTCTCTCAGTAATCTGAAAATGTCGTCCTTTACTAGTATATCGGTATTGTCAAGTAGTGGGAATTCGTCAAGTTTCCCCACAGGATAGTCTGTCGTTTTCAGGAACTCAAATACTGCATGATTGAAAAGCTTGATGTCGTAGTCAAGCAGCGCATTCATCTTCTTCGAGTAATAGAATTGCTTGGTAATAGGCTTTTTAACCATCTCGATAATCTCATCCCGGAATAATCCTTCTGGAGTGAGCCTTTCGTAGATATCGACTATCTGATCCAAATTCTCGTTATGCAGGAACTTGTTGATAACATCAATACTCCAGATATTCTTGCGGAATGGGAAGATGGCCTGAATATTAGGTTTTGACGAGATATATCCGTCTCTATCCTCGTCACCACGAATGCCAACATATGACACAGCATAGTCATCACCTACATACTCCTCAAACTTATCCAACTTCATCTTCTTTGTACACACTCG
>JAEEGH010018602.1_pt1 | contig 14661 bp, 13 predicted proteins | sample 9134181 | NCBI WGS metagenome assembly JAEEGH01 (sample SAMN16246544, study PRJNA631951) | gut metagenome | biome: gut microbiome; feature: rumen; material: DP-attached | host: Bos | place: Iran: Karaj | collected 2018-10 | reverse complement strand
ATGGATAGACTCAATGGCTTATATTCTAACAAGAGTGATCTCGTCAGGAATCCCCGCAAGCTGCTTTAATGTGTTAAGCATCACGGCTGAAAGGGCACATAAAAGATCGCTTGTCTTTCCGCATACGATACTGCCGTCTGCAAGCTCTATAGCTGCGCAAGGGCAGCCTTTTTCAATGCTGTGGTCGTTGGCCGCAGCAAGGCAGGCGCGGTTACGTGTGGTGATCTTGCTCTGCTCCATAAGAACTTCTATCTTGTAGCTTTCGGAAGGCTCAGCCTTTCCTGCAAGCACATCTACCTGTGACTGCATATATCTTCTGATGATTTCCTGCTTTGATGCTTCAGATACAGCCTCATCATCTATAATTCCATAACCTGCCATATTAACACCCATATCTGTAGGTGACTTATATGGGCACTCTCCCATAATATGCTGGAAGATTGCGCTAAGCACAGGGAAAATCTCCACGTCGCGGTTATAATTAATGGTTGTCTCTCCATAAGCCTCAAGATGGAAAGGATCAATCATGTTTACATCATTAAGGTCAGCTGTTGCTGCTTCATATGCAAGATTAACAGGATGCTTAAGAGGAATATTCCAGATTGGGAAGGTCTCATACTTGGCATATCCTGCTTTAATGCCTCTCTTATGTTCATGATATAACTGAGAAAGACATGTTGCCATCTTTCCGCTTCCAGGTCCCGGAGCTGTAATAACAACAAGGGACTTGGTTGTCTCTATATATTCATTCTGACCAAAGCCTTCATCACTTACGATAAGTGGAACATTGGATGGATAACCCTGAATGATATAATGTCTGTATACTTTCATTCCAAGGGATTCCAGTTTCTTTTGATAATTAACAGCTGCAGGCTGTCCTTCAAAATGAGTCAGACACACTGATCCTACATAAAGTCCATATCCCCTGAAGGCATCGATAAGTCTTAAGACTTCCATATCATAGGTAATACCTAAGTCTGAACGTCTCTTATTCTTAACAATATCCGCAGCATTTATTACTATTACTATTTCTGCCTGATCTTTAAGCTGGCATAACATGTTAATCTTGGAATCCGGCTTGAAACCCGGAAGAACGCGGGATGCATGATAATCGTCGAACAGCTTGCCACCGAACTCAAGGTATAACTTTCCACCGAAAGTTTCTATTCTCTCTTTGATTCTGGCTGACTGCATTGTAAGATATTTCTCGTTATCGAAACCGATCTTATTCATAGAACTAACCCCCTGAAAATTCAAATCCCTTTTATTTTATCATTTTTAAGGCTTTTCTTCAACGAATTAAAGCAAAAAAACCTTGGCATAAACCAAGGTTTTTTATAATTATTTTATGGTTATAATTAAAGATCTTCAGCTGCGCTTAAATATTCAACCACATCGCCTACAGTAGCAATATTATCAAGGTCATCCTGAGGAATCTCTACACCGTATTCTTCTTCGAATGCCATAACAAGTTCGAAGAGGTCAAGTGAATCAAGTCCTAAATCATCCTTGAAATCTGTAGCTTCTGTAATATCAGCTCCGTCAATATTTAACACATTTTCCATAATTGAAACAACTTTTTCAAACATAACCCTACTCCTTTATTTATAATTATAAGATTTCTCTGTATTTGCTAAACTATACAAACATAAATATATATATACTGCCCTTGTTTGTCAACCTTATTTTTTAGGATATTTACCCTTTAGGCAATTTAGTTTTTGTGTAAATAATTATAAATATCTCTCTTGGATACGCCCCTGTCTTTGGCCACCATTTTCATGGCTTCCTTACTGTCGATGCCTTTTTGTTCGTAGATTGCCATATGCTCTTCAATGGTCATCTCTTCCCATTTTTTCTGCTCTTCTTCCTTAAGCGCCGCCTTATCAAGGCCTTCGATTACCAGCACATATTCGCCCCTTGGCTCATTGTCCTTATAGTATTCAATGGCTTCGGCTATGGTCTTACGGCTTATCTCTTCATACTTCTTCGTAAGTTCCCTGCAAAGCGCGATATTTCTCTCATCCCCAAGAGCTCTTAAATCTTCCAGGGTTCCCTTTAAGTGATGCGGCGCTTCATAGAGAATCACCGTTCTGGTTTCCTTCCCAATCTCAGCCAAAATCTCCGCCCTCTCCTTCTTCTCTCTTGGAAGAAAGCCTTCGAAGACGAACCTTCTTGTGGAAAATCCGCTTAATATAAGAGCGTCAATACAGGCTACCGGCCCCGGAAGGGATGTGACTGTTATGCCTTCGCCCTGGCACATCCTGACCAGGACTTCACCCGGGTCAGAAATGCCGGGTGTTCCTGCATCTGTAATGAGGGCAATATTTTGCCCACTCTTTAACATTTCAATTAACTTAACTGCCTTCTCAACCTTGTTATATTCATGATAACTGGTTAAAGGGGTATTAATCTCAAAATGATTAAAAAGCTTTATGCTGTTACGGGTATCCTCTGCTGCCACTACATCCACACTTTTAAGGATTTCAAGCACGCGAAAAGATATATCCTTTAAATTACCTATGGGAGTTGCGCATAAATAGAGTATTCCTGCCATATTCCACCTATCCCTGATACATATTCTTTACTTCATCTGTATATACATTTACGTCTTTATAAACTATAAGCGGCTTCTCAACCGTGAGCCTTGGATTGCCGCCCTTTACAGCCTCTATCAAAACCATATTCGGCTCCTTATCAACATAAGGATATACAAGTCTCATACGCTTTGGCTCTATATGATATTTGCTCATTTCATTCATGATTTCCGGCAGGCGGAAGGGCCTGTGAACCATATATAATTTGCCATGTACCCTTAAGTATTTGGACGCAAATTTAACCACATCCTCTAAGGTACAGGTTATCTCATGACGGGCTATTGCCTTGGCATCAAAATCATTAACAAGGCCGTGTTTTCCAATCATATAAGGAGGATTCACAGTTACCACATCATAGAGTCTTTCCGGGAGAACAAGATTCTCATCCGTTATATCCCCATGAATCATGGTCATGACATCTTCCATGTGATTGTAGGCGATGCTTTTGTTAGCCAGGTCCACATTCTCTTTTATATACTCAACTGCGGTATAGCTTCCTCCCATATCAAGGGCTCTAAGCATAATCGGGATTATACCGTTACCTGAGCAGATATCGAGAACTCTGGCCTTGTCTGATACTTCGGCAAAATGAGATAAGAGCACAGCATCCATACCAAAACAGAAAAGGGACGGGTTCTGCCATATGCAGAAACCGTTCCTTCCAAGATCGTCCAGTCTTTCTTTACTTGTATCAATATCCATATTCATAAAAGATTATTTATCGCCTCTGTTGCCGGATTTCCTGTGGTTCTGAGGGTAAAACTTCTTACCCTTTCTGTTCATGTTATTATTACCGGCATTGTTATGAACATTCTCTTCTTTCTTAGGGAACTTATTATAGCCCTTCTTACCACCGTGGCCCTGGTTCTCAGCCTGATTATTATCCTTTGGACCTTTGAATTCCTTATTATCCTTAGGACCTTTATCGCCCTGATTATTTGGGGCTCCGGAATTATTCTGATCTTTATTAAACTTATTATATGGCTTATTGTAAGGCTTCTTGCCGCCCTGTGAGCCAGCTTTTTGACCATAATCTTCAGCTGCTGCCTCTTCTTTTGCTTTTCTGTCAGCTTCTTCAAGTTTTTCCAGGAAAGCAACCTGAGCAAGTTCTTCTTCAGTTAAGTCAGTTCTTTCTTTATTATACATCTTCTTAAACTGAAGCTCGTCTATAGGATAATTTCTGATTTCCTTGGAATCACCGATTTCAATAATAACCTTGGCAGTTTCCCTTAAGGCATTAACGCTCTGAATTCTTCCGCTGAAGCCGTCCTTGGTAGATACCAGCTCATCCTTTTCAGGCATTCTTGCATTAATATCCTCATATGTTTCCTCTTCGAATGTTAAGCAGCACATGAGTCTGCCGCAGATGCCGGAGATTTTGCTTGGATTAAGTGATAAGTGCTGTTCCTTGGCCATCTTGATGGAAACCGGAACAAAATCAGACATGAATGAATGGCAGCAGATATCTCTTCCGCAAGGACCGATTCCACCCATAATCTTAATCTCGTCTCTGGAATTAATCTGACGAAGCTCAATACGAATTCTGAATACCTTTGCTAAATCCTTAACCAGTTCTCTAAAGTCAACTCTTCCATCTGCTGTGAAATAGAAGATTACCTTATTCTTATCAAAGGTATATTCAGCTTCAACCACCTTCATTTCAAGGCCGTTTTCCTTAACTTTTTCCTTGCAGATGGCAATTGCTTCATCCCTTAAGGACTGATTCTCAGCATCAATTCTGTCATCTTCTTCTGTTGCAATTCTAAGTACCGGCTTTAAAGGACTTACGATTTCTTCATCGGAAACTTCCTTAACACCGTCAACCACAAGACCATATTCCACGCCTCTTATGGTTTCAACTATTACATGCTGGCCACGCTTAATATCCAGCTCGCCCGGATCAAAATAATAAACCCTGCCGGCATTTTTGAATCTAATACAAACTACTTTTACCATTAAAATTTATATTCCTATCTTTGATTTTCCCTGATTGTAAGAAGGAGAAGTCTTAAAGTAAGCTCGAAAGGAACATTTGCCTTAAGTCTCGCTCTTGCTGTATCAACAGCTTCTACTATCTGCTCAATCTCCTGATATGTCAGATTCTTCGCCATCTCCTTAATGTCTGTAAATTCAGGCTTGAATATAAGACCGTTAATATCATTAACAGACTTAAACATGAGGACATCCCTGTACCAGATATAAATAATATCCAGGAAATCATCCACATTTACACGGAACTTGCTGACCTCATGAATTGCTTCATTAACGTCCTCTCCGTCCATGTTTGTAATATTCTTAAGAAGGCTTACAGCCTGATTCTTAATTTTGTCAAAATCCTCGTTCTGGGAAAGTGCCTTGGCCTGACCTAAATTACCTCTTGCAAAAGCCACGCATATATCAGCCTTGTAATCCGGAACCCTGTATTCGTTAATTAGGAATCTTCTAAGTTCATCATCCGGAACCGGCTTCATTGAAAGGCAGACACATCTTGAGCGGATGGTCTGAAGCATCTCTTCCTCAGATGTGGCAAGCAGAATAATAACCACATATTCAGGCGGCTCTTCCAGAGTTTTAAGAAGAGCATTCTGGGCAGCAGGTGTCATCTTCTCTGCTTCTTCAATTATATATATCTTATATGGGCCGATGTATGGCTTAATTACCACATCATCATTAACCTGTCTTCTGATGTCCTCAACACCCACTGTGCTTGGCTTATCATGAGCTATGTACTTAATGTCAGGGTGATTGCGCTCAGCCGCTAACTTGCAGGCTTTACACTTACCGCAAGGCGCATGCTCCTTATCCTCGCACTGAAGCGCATTGGCAAAAATCGTCGCCACGAATTCCTTACCTGATCTGAACTCACCGCTTAAGAGATAGCCCTGGGATACAGTACCGTTCTTTACGGCACCCTTCATTAATTCAACCAGCCCTTTTTGTCCAACAATATCATCAAAGTTTTTCATCATTATCACCATCCATTATGTGAAAATATCTAACAACAGTCCCCTAATCTCATCAATCTTATTTAAGATTGCTATATTATCCTTCTCTTCCTTAACCAGTTCCTGTGCCAGTGAATCAAGCACATCATCAACCTGTCTGATAATACCATATACCCTGTGGCGCCCGCGCCTGTCGAGGAAATTCTCTCTCGAGAACTCATGTGAGCGGTTAACTACCTCATTGAGGAAATCCTTAATCAGGGCCCTGTACCTTCGCATGTCTCGAATGTCAGTCTTCTTGGATATCTTCTTACCCTGATCCTCTATCTGAGTCAGCAGCTCTGTCAGCCTCTGGGAAAGTTCCGCTTCCGACACATTGCTGGCTAAGATAAATTTAAAATCCCCTTCCACCTGCGGCGCTGCCTGAGTCACAGGAGCCGCGGCATTAGTCTGTGTAATTGGATTAATATGCATATTATCCATATATTCTACCTATGGGAAAGAATGAAATTCTCAATCTCTCCTACACATTCGTCCAGATCATCATTGGCAAAAACATTATCTATACCAAGTTTATCCAAAATATCTTTGCTAAAATCCGCCTCGTCCGCCAAAAATCTTCTGCACATCTCAGCATATTTAGGCTTCTCCTGGGCTCTTTCTCTTTTAAGGGCTCTTTCCAATCTCACCCCGTCATCTACAGTTATAAGAATTGGAACTATATTTTTGGTCCCATAATAATTAACCATTTTCTCGTAACTTTCAGGAGTGCCTATGGTAATATAATCATTCTCTTCAAGGTCCGTATTGCCATCATCCACTGTAAGATACTTCCAGATGCCGTGAACTGTATTATATTCCCTGAGTTCGATGATTAAACCCTTACCTCTGTATTCCTCTAACTTGGCATCATCTATGAAATAATAATCAACTCCGTTTTGCTCCTTATCCCTGATAGGTCTTGTGGTATAAGGCACAATCCTCTTAAGATTACATTTATCAAGGCTCAGAAGTTTTTTATAAATGGTATCCTTGCCGCAGGAGCTTTTGCCCATTATATAAAATATCTTTCCCATTTTACGGCTCCCCGATTATTCTGACTTTGCCGTCTCTTATGCCTCTGACTTCAAAGCCGCTCTGCATCAGATCAAGCATATACCACATATCCCAGTCGGTGATGCGTTCACCGGCAACAACAAATGCTCGTCCCGGCGGATAAATATATAAGTTTTCTTTTGATATCATTCCGACGGAGTCCAAAAGATTTACCTCTGCGTAATCCATATAGGCCGCCTTGGCCGGAATCATAACAGCTTCGCGGGCTGACGGATGCTTCTCATACATCATGTTGGCATCGTTAAATTCGCCCTGATATGAGCTGAGTTCATTGTCTGCATATTCTTCATCAAGTTCGAGTATTGCTTTGGTCAGTCTGTCGAAGCCTTCGTCCGTATCCATAACGGATGTCATCAAAAGCACATACCGAAGTGATGAATATTCGCATTCGAGATGATATCTGTTTCGAAGGATTTCCGCGAGTCTGTTTCCCATATTCACGCGGTCCTTATGATATAAAACGATTTTGCCTCTGTCTCTGTCTTCAGAGCACATTACTCTTGCGACCTTGCACTGACTGATGCTTGAATAAAATTTCTCAAGTCTCTTTGAGTAATCCTTCCACATCTGTTTGTTGGAATATGCTTCCTCAACAGCGTCCTCAATGCTGGACATCAAAATATATGAAGGACTGCTTGTCTGGTAAATCGATAAATATTTCTTTACTCGCTCTTCATCCACTCTGTCCGAGTTGATATGAAGAAGTGCTCCCTGAGTAAGAGCCGCCAGTGTTTTGTGAACGCTCTGAATTACGATATCGGCGCCCGAGTAGATGGCTCCCTTCGGGAAATATTCATCGAAATAAAGATGTGCTCCGTGAGCTTCATCTACGATAAGAATCTTGTCATTATCGTGACATATCTTGGCGATTTCATCCATATCTCCGAGTTCACCTTCGTAAGTCGGCGATGTGAGTACAACCGCTTTGGCATCTTTATAATTTTCTACTGCCTCTTTAACCTGTTCGGATGTTACCGCGCCAAGGCACAGTAATTCCGGTATCATTCGAGGCATAATATATCTTGGTGTAAGTGAGCGAAGCTCTACAGCGTTATATACTGAGCGGTGGGCATTTTTCCCAATAATAATTTCATCGCCTTCTTTAGTGCAGGCACTAATCGCTGCTAAAATGCCACAAGTCGAACCGTTAACAAGAAAGAAACATTTCTTGCTTCCGTAAATCTTTGCTGTATTATCCTGCGCTTCTTTGATAATACCTTTAGGATTGTGTAAATCATCAAATCCGTCTATTTCCGTTATATCCTTTTTAAGAGCTGTCTTGGCTCTTTTGCCGCCCGGCATATGAAAAGGATATACATCACTTTCTATTAAGTTGTCTAAGTTATCCGAAATTATTCCCATATATTTTTTTAATTTTCGTAGAAAAGAACGCCAAGTGTACCCGGTCCGCAGTGGCTTGAGATTACGCCGCCGGCTCTGGTTTCATAAATATTCTCAAAATGATTCAGTGATTCAAGATAGCTTCTTACCTGCTCCACAACCTCAGGTGCCGCGCCGGAATGTGTGATGAAGACTCTCTTTGGATCTGCATTAAGTAACTTCTGTTCTCTGTCCTTAACATATTTAAGGATTGCTTTATCTGTGCTTCCTCTGTACTTGGTTCCAACACCCATGGTGCCGTCGTGAACTTCGATACAAGGTTTTAATTTAAGTGTATTGGCAAGAAGGGCTGTTACCTGTGTACATCTTCCGCCTCTTGCAAGATATGTAAGTGTATCAACAACGAAACTTGCATTAACCTTTACTCTTGCTTCTGATATTGCCTCGGTAATCTCTTCAAGGCTCTTGCCTTCCTTCGCCATATCTGCAGCTCTGAGAAGCTGAAGGCCGATACCTGTGGAAAGATTCATGGAATTAACAGGTGAGAATCTTTCATATTCCAGTTCATCTGCTGCCAGTCTGAATACATTGAGTGTTGTGGACATATCCTCGGAAATACCAAGATATATAACCTCATCTCCGGCCTCTTTGAAAGGTCTTAAGAATTCAACTGCTGCCTCAATTGAAGGAGCTGATGTACCCGGAGTTTTCTTAACTCTGTCTGCCCAATCGTAAATTTTTTCAGGTGTTGCTTCAACCATATCTTTGTAAGATACATCGTCCATTACGATATAAAGCGGAAGCACCGCAATATCATATTCTTTCAGTAATTCTTCTGATAAGTCACATGTACTGTCTGTAACAACTTTTACTCTTCCCATAATAACTCCTTCTACAAGTTTTCTAATACACAAATTGCCAAAAAAAGCAAAACCCCATTGCATTTTTATACTATTATATTGTATCAAAATATAATAATAAATACAATGAGGCTTTATATTTAGCTAAAAAATTGTATCAATTTACAGCCAGTAAGGATAATCCTCGATGACGATATATCCTTCTTCATCTTTTTTATAAAAACATGCAATAAAAGCATCTGCAAAACTGATGGCTGTTGTGTAGAAAATAAGAATCGGAATTCCTGATCCCACAAGTCCCAAAAGCAGGAAAATCAATGCCCTTTTCGTATTCTTTACATAGAATAAATGTCCGCCAAAAGCACCTAATAAAAATCCCAGTAATACATAAGGCACCTTCTTAACCTTAAGTGGATTCTCCATTGGGAACGGATCTTCCACAATGTCTTTGGCACGCTTACGCATAAATACCACAAGCAGGATTGTTACTGCCATGGATGCAAAAGTTACCACATATCCTATGGTATTCATTACTTTCATAATACCTGAAACCATCTCAATCGGTCCGGAAACCGGATTATATGTTGCCGCATCCATTAATCCCATATTCATAATGTCTTCATATTGATTGGATACTCCGGTAATCGAATCGAATACTCCGCTTTGTACCATTACAAGTTCAATGACTGACCTGAAAAGTATTCCAAAAGAAGAGAAGAGCATAATCATAAGTACTGCAACTAAAGCAAAGCTCATTATATGCAGTATCATGGTGTCTTTCATGCGGCCATCAGTGCCTTTTGGCAAAAATATTTTATCCATTTACGGCTCCTTTTTTTCTTAATGATATAGTCAATTATATCACTACTTTATCTTGGCTAAAAGCCCCGCGTAGATATATTCTTTTGCCTCTCCCATGTCAATGGAGTCAGAACATTTATTATGAAGAATCATTGTAAATTCAACAATCTGTGAAAGGAGAGCCGACTTAAGAAAGAGCTTATTCTTATCTCCAACAAGGTTCTCTTTTTCTGCTTTTTCATAAAACCATTCAATTAATGATTCAATAAATTTGTTGGCAACATTCTCATCGAAACAGGTATATTTTTCTTTGATGTCACCCATGCTTTCGTGTGAACCGGCGGCCATTTTGAACATATAATTAAATGGCTTAATATCATCTCTGTGAGCTTCCATATAATCCAGAAGCACCATAAATCTGTCGTGGAAAGTCTCCTTCTTATCCACCAGTTCCTTAACGATGGTAATCTGTTTTATGATGTCATAAAAGAGAGCTTTTATGACCAGTTCTTCCTTGGTTTTGAAATACTCATAAGTTGTGCCTTTTCCAACACCTGCCTTTTTCGCGATTTCACTGACAGTTAAGGCGCGCACATCCACATCTTCATTTATCATTTCAATTACAGCGATGTATAACTGTTTTTCCTTCTCCTTAGGAAACATTAACTCCTGAATTTTATCCATTATGCCTCACCTCCGGCATTTGACTGCTCAAACTGAAGGGCAACTTCCTGATTACCTTCATTCATGAAATCTTCTTCAACCATGCTCTTGTTGGAGTTGAGAATGTCATAGATACAAGGTACAACAACAAGTGTCATAAGTGTACCGTATACAAGACCACCAATCATGGTAATAGCCATAGGCTGCATCATTGCTGAGCCGTCGCCGATACCAAGTGCCATTGGGAACATGGAAATAACTGTGGTAAGTGTTGTCATAAGGATAGGTCTGAGTCTTGTAGCTGCAGCCTTTGCAATGGCTTCTTTTTTGTCCATGCCTTCTCGTCTTAACTGATTGATATAATCAACCATAACGATACCGTTATTAACGATGATACCTGCCAGCATTACGAAGCCCAGCATTGCAATGACGCTGATTTCCTGCCCTGATAAGAAGAGCGCCATGAATCCGCCGGTGAAAGCAAGCGGCAAAGTAAACATGATAATAAATGGTGATAATAATGACTGGAACTGAGCTACCATTACAAGGTAGATTAATATAATCGCAAGTGCAAGCATAAGTCCAAGCTGCTTCATGGCATCATATATCATTTCATCCTCACCGGTCATTTCAACGGAATAACCGTTTGGAAGTTCAAGTTTGTCTAACTTCTTATTTACTTCATTACTTACCTTTGTAATGTTATGATCCTCATCAATATCTGCAGTAATTGCAATATATTTGGTCTGAGCATCTCTGTTAATTACGCTAAGTGTTTCTGTATCTTCGAAGGTCGCAATTCTTGATAATCTGACCTGTTCTTCTTTACCTTCATCATTAACATAGGTAAATGTCATCTTCTTAAGGTCAGCAAGTGTTGCCTCACTCTGCTCTTCACTCTGAAGATAAACGCTTAAATCCTTGGTCTCTGTAGAGATGGATGTAGATGAAGTTGTGGAAGCAATCTTGGTCATAACAATGCCGAAGACCTGAGCGACGGTCATTTTGTATTCCATTGCCTTATCCTTATCTACATGAATCTTTAAAGATGGTGTGGTATTATCAAGGCCGGCCTGAACATTGGTTGTACCTTCTGTATTTTCAACTATCTCGGCAACCTGTGCAGCATATTCCTGAATCTTATCAAGGTCACGGCCCTTTACATAGATTGAAAGACCTGAACCGAAGAATGCAGAATAGTCGTTGGATGATGTGGTTGCATTAACCTCGCAGTCAAGAACTGAAGTCTTCTGGAGGATTTCGTCCACGATTTCGGATGATTTTCTCTTGGTATTTTCATCAAGAAGAATATAATATGATGCATCTTCAGAGCCGCCGCCAAAGAGTGACAGGGCGCTGCCGCCACCGAGCATAACACCGATGGTTTCGATGCCGTCAATATCCATCATAATCTCTGTTGCTTCATCGCAAAGGGCTCTAAGTTCGTCCTCTGTAAGAGTCTGATCTTCCCTAGGTCCGATGGAGAGTGAAATCTGGTCGGTTTCAATATCCATGTTAATGAAGCTAAAGCCTCTCTGGTATGCAGCAAAAACGCTGATCACAAGAAGCACTATTGCAAGGAGAAGTACAAGCACTTTGCCCTTAAGGAACTTAGCAACAAGAGTCTCATACCAGTCTCTTATTTTGTCAAATAATGGTGTCGGCTTTTCCTCGCCATCCTTGATGATTACGGATGCCATCATAGGAACGAATGTAAGAGCCACAATCAAACTTGCTCCAAGAGTATAGAGAATTGTAAGAGCAAGGTCTACGAATAACTGCTTTGTAAGACCGTCAACGAAAACGATTGGCAGGAATACGCAGACGGTTGTAATTGTAGATGCCACGATAGCACCTGTAACCTGATCGGTACCTACAACGGAGGCGTATTTGACCGAACCGCCTTCCTTTCGTATTCGGTATATATTTTCGATAACAACGATGGAGTTATCCACCAGCATACCTATACCCAGGGCCAGGCCTGAAAGTGAAATCATGTTAAGTGTGATATTGCTAAAATACATAAGTACGATTGCAAATACAACACTAAGAGGTATTGAGCATGCAATAATAAATGTTGATTTGTAATCTTTCAAGAATACGATAAGAATAATTACTGCAAGGAGGGCACCGATTAACATGTTCTGAACAACGGACATAACAATAATGTCGATATATACGCCCTGGTTCATAAGAACTGCCATGTTAAGGCCTTCTTCGGTTTCTTCATATTCTTCGAATTTATCTAAAAGTCTGTCTGTTACATCACCTGTTGCATAACCGGTCTGCTTCTCGATTGAAAGCATGATGGCCGGATTGCCATTTATCTTTGAGTAAGAATCTGCTGAATTATCAACAACTACTACATCTGCAACGTCTGAAAGATGGATAGGATCAACGCCATCAAGACCCATATCAATAAGGATTACATCCTCAAGATCTTCAACTGTATTGATGTCATCACCAACAGTTACAAGATACTGAGTTTCATTCTGATTGATGTAACCTGCAGGCATCTCGAAGTTCTGGGCAATAATAAGGTTGGTAAGCATATCTACTGTAAGAATATTGCTCACATCTGCCTGGCTTAATGCACTTTCCTTGGCAGAGTCAAGCTGTGTCTGGCCATTTTCCAGAGCCATCTGACCCAGCAAAATCTGCGTCTGGGCACCACTTATCTCCATCACACCAAGAATCTGTCCCTCAGTAAGTGCCTTATATGCATCATCCAAAGTAGCCTTACCTGAATTAACCTGTTCCTTACCCTGGTTAACTGCAGTAATACCACTGTTTACCTGAGCAAGAACTTTGGTAAGTTCGCCTACTGCTTTAGGAATATCATTATAATCTTTAACTGTAATTTTAAGTGCAGCAAGGGCAGGACCCATTGCAGCAATCTGGGCATTAATCTGATTTAAACCATCATTAGCCTGGTCATATGCTGCCTGAGCCTGTTCCTTGGTCATACCGCCGGAAACCTGCATAAAGGTAGCATCATCCATCATAGGCGCCATTGCAAGAAGCTGAGCTAAGCCATCTCTTGCAGCCTCTGCCTGCTTTGCTGCCGCATATAATTTATTAAGGCCATCTATTGTCTGTTCTAAAGTAGCCTTATTGGTATTAAGGTCAGTAAGTGTAGTATCTAACTTACTCTCACCAACATAAGCCTGAATCTTACCATTAACTACCTGATTGGAATTATCTGCGATTTGTGCAGCAAGTTCTTCCTTCTTTTCATTTAATGTATCCTGACCATCTTCAAGTTCTTTCTTTGCATCATCAATTTCTTTCTGAGCATCTACGAACTTATCTTCAATGGCGGCTTTTACCTCTTCATTAATTTCTTCAATTTCGTCTTCCTTAAGAGTAATCTGAATATTCTCTTTTACGGAACCAACTGTTGAAACTGAAGCAACACCTTCAACACTTTCCAGATATGGAACCAGCTTATTATCCACATATTCTGATAATTCAAGGGAATCCATACCCTCAACGTCAACAGATGCAACCATTACAGGAAGCATGGATGGGTCAAGCTGCATAATCATAGGTGAACCTACAGTATCATTCCATGTACCTTTAAGCTGGTCCAGCTTCTGCTGCATCTCAATAACAACTGAATCCATGTTGGCTGACTGCTCATATTCCAAAATAACAATGGAATAGCTGTTATATGACATAGAAGAAATATTCTTAATATTAGATGTTGTGGCCATCTGGGCTTCAACAGGAGCTGTTACAGTTGACTCCACTTCCTCCGGACTGGCTCCCGGATATGCTGTAATTACCAGAGCATACGGAAGATTCATATTCGGAAAAAGATCCGTCGTCATCTTCGTCATTGAAACAATGCCTAATACTATAACAAGTACTACGCCAACGAAAACTGTGTAAGGTTTTTTAACACTGATTTTAGGAAACATATCTGATTCTCCTTTTAAGATATATTTATCTCAACCCCATAATATGCTTGACCGACCAGTCGGTCGGTAATTAAGACAAAACAAAGAGCCTACACATAGTAGACTCTAATGCCCAGAACCGGAATCGAACCAGTGACACGAGGATTTTCAGTCCTCTGCTCTACCAACTGAGCTATCTGGGCGAATGGCGAGCTCGTGAGCTCTTTGGAAATGAGTTTTATCTGCGAATGCTCGCATTCGCCCAGATTAAAACGAATTTCCAAAAGTTTACTCGCGTTGGCGAGTAAACGTACATCAAACAAATGCGAAGCATTTGGGTGATGGTGTTCACAAAAGTAAAGGGACGGCGCGGCTGAACACAGAAGTTCAAGGAGGCGTAATACCCTTTTCCTCAATAGTAGCGGAGGAAGGATTC
>JAEEGH010018599.1_pt1 | contig 14662 bp, 13 predicted proteins | sample 9134181 | NCBI WGS metagenome assembly JAEEGH01 (sample SAMN16246544, study PRJNA631951) | gut metagenome | biome: gut microbiome; feature: rumen; material: DP-attached | host: Bos | place: Iran: Karaj | collected 2018-10 | reverse complement strand
GAAAACCTAAGAGTTAAAATAGGCTAAAAGATCGTCGTCGTTTTCGGGTTCAGCGTCGAATGATTTTTTCGGTTCTTCCGATTCTCCAGCAACGTCAAATGTGTCGATGTTCATAAATGCCGGGTTTTGTTCAAGTATGTCGGCGCTGGCTATGTCAGTGCCGGCTATATCAGCGCCAACTGCATCCGGGCTTGCGGATGGCTCGTTTCCTTCAATACCGCTTTCCGCCGGAGCTTCTGTGGTGCTGTTGCCGCCTTCTGCGCTCGCCGAAATTTCAGCTACATCACTTTCTATGTCATTAAGCGCATCCGACGTTCTGAACGCGGAAAGCTTTGTGGAAAGACTTTTCATGTTGTTATTCGATTCTGCACTGAATTCGCTGACTTGAAGCATCTTTTCTACAATGTCGCTCGCGCCGGTGCGTATCTCGTTAACGCCGGTCTTTGACTCTGAGAAAATGCCGTGCATTTGAGCCATCGCCTCAGAAACAGCCATTTGCTGCGAATTGAGCTGATCGCACTGTCCGCTTATCTTAGATGCTGTCTCTGCAACAGATTGCGTTCTCTTTTCTACTTCGTTAATCTTTTGGTCTACGGCTCGCAGGTCGCCCGTAATGTCGTGGAGCGAATTACTCATATCCTGCGCCTGCTCGCTTACGCGCGCGAACGCTTCTGCCGCAAGGCTGCTCGCCTTATCTGCTTCCTTTACCTTGCTCACTATCGCGTTTATTGATGAAGAAATGCGGTGCGAGTTATCCGCTGTGGATTCCGCAAGCCGCCTGATTTCTTCGGCGACAACGGCGAATCCTTTTCCGGCTTCGCCCGCGTGAGCACTTTCTATGGCGGCATTCATGGAAAGAATGTTCGTCTGTTCCGCCACGGTGTTTATAATCTCTATGATGTCGCCAATCTCATCGAGCTGGCCTGTAATCTCGTTAAGCATGTCGGTCGTCGCGCTTATCTTACTGTCGCCGTCAGTTACGAACTGCTGTATGCGCTCCGCGTTCTGCGATTTTTCTATAGAAGTGTCGGTTATTCCAGTAACGAGTTTTGCCATCTTCGTTATGTCGGCAGAGTTCTGCGAAATAGAGTCGTACTGCATCTGGTTGTCAACAACGAGCGCGAGCGCAATGTCAGACATTTCCATAAGTTTTTCCATGGAGCTTTTAACGGCGGCTTCAAGCGATTCGAACTGCCTGTTGAGCGATTCAATGCTCATGCGTATCTGGTGCGTTGCCGCTGCAGTCTGCGTGGCAGCTCCCTCGTATGTTTTTCCGAACTGAACGGCTATATCCGCGCCATGTTTAACTTCCTGAAGAATGCTATCAAGCGCCCCAACTGTTGCTGTAAGATCGCGCGTAAGGTCGCCAACTTCGTCCCTGTGCTTGTCCAGAAGCCTTACCCTGAAGTCCTTGTCGGAAAGCTGCTGTGACGCGTCGCGCAGCGTCTTTATGCGCTTCGTTATCCTTCCCGTCGCTCCTTTTGTGATGAAGAACGCCGTTACAGATGCCACGACGATAATTGCGAGCGTAAGATAAAGGAACTGGTAGTATATTCTCCAGCAGAATTCAGTAAGTCCGTCGCACAGCTGCGAAAGCGATTTGTTGAATGTTTCGTTTATATAGATGATATTGTTCTGCGCGTTAGAAATGTAATAAATGGCATTGTCCAAGGCCGTTGTGTCGCGCATGCCTTTAAGCTGCCTTGTGCCTTCCAGAAGTCCGTATGCTTTTACCGTTATTTTTATGGATGCGTCAACGGTTTGGTCTGTCACAAGATTTTTGTACTGCTGAGAAAGGTCATCAAAACTTGGTTGTATATAGTTCCATGTTTTGATTACCGAAGAAACTTTTTCGGCCATTTCTTCGTCAAATTTGGCGATTATCCGAGAATTGTCCAGAGATGCGAAAAGTGAGTCTGCTTCTGTGCGCAAAGCTTCCCAGTTTGTAGAGACTTCATCGAAGGTAAACTTTCTTGCAAAAATGGCGTCGTTGTAGGAAACAAGCTTTTGGACGATAGCCTCCGCATCCTTTGCGGTGGTTTCGTAGTCGCGGAGCTTCATTATCTGCAAGAAGCTAAGAAACATGAAAGCACTTATTGCACAGGCAACAATCAGAAGAGAAATGATGATGGTCTGAAATTTAGCGTTAAGTTTCATTAAGCCCTTCCGTCCTCTCCGACACCTCTAGCATATATCATTAAATGGAAAAAAGAAACATCAAAAACGAAGATTTATTGATAAATTGCTGATTTTATAGGATGCTTCAGTTGCCCTGCGGTACCTCTTGAAGCGTTTTCAAAACTCTGCTACGCTTTCCGTATGGCAAAGTACCAGCCTTTTGGCAAAATAAATCTTGAAAAACGCTCATGGCCCGACAACGTAATTACAAAGCCGCCGATTTGGTGCTCCGTCGATCTTCGTGACGGCAACCAGGCACTTCCTGTGCCCATGTCCGTGGAGCAGAAGCTCGCGTACTTCGACTTGCTTTTAAAAATCGGGTTCAAGCAGATAGAGATAGGCTTTCCTTCCGCGAACGACACGGAGTATTCTTTTGTGCGCCGCCTTATAGACGAGAATCTTATTCCGCAGGATGTAGCCGTTCAGGTACTTTGCCAGGCGCGGAAGCCGCTCATACGGCAGACGTTCGCGGCGGTGAACGGTGCGCCGCACGTTATTTTTCATTTATATAATGCTGTTTCTGAAGTTCAGCGCAAGTTCACGTTCGGCATGTCCAAAAAGGAGCTTGTCGATTTGGCTTGCAACGGCGTGCGCCTTATAAAAGACAACCTTTATTATGTGGGTGAGAAGACAAAAATACAGCTGGAATATTCACCGGAAGATTTTTCTGCGACAGACGGAGATTTTTGTGTTGAGATTTGCCACCGCGTCTATGAGGAATGGAACCCCACCGCGGAAAACCCGCTGATATTGAACTTGCCTGCGACGGTGGAGACTGCCACCGCGAACATTTTTGCTGATCAGGTTGAGTATTTTATAACGCATTTTGAGGATGCCGCTGGGATTCATGAGCGGCTTCCTGACGGCAGGATTTGCGGCGGAAAAGTGATAATAAGCCTTCACAACCATAATGACAGGGGAACAGGCGTGGCTTGCGCGGAGCTGGGACTTCTTGCCGGCGCGTCCAGAATAGAAGGAACGCTTTTCGGGAACGGCGAACGAACCGGTAACCTTGATATAATTACAGTCGCAATGAACATGTACACGCAGGGAATAAACCCCGGCCTTGATTTTAGCCGCATAAACGATGTCTGCGTGCAGTTCACGAACCTTACAGGCATGGCCGTTCCCGTGCGGCAGCCATACGGCGGTGCGCTTGTTTTCACTTCTTTCTCCGGCTCCCACCAGGATGCAATTCGTAAAGCACTGGCGGCACGGGCGAAGTGCGGCGGCGATGACGAGCCGTGGCGCATTCCGTATCTGCCGATTGACCCCAAGGACGTTGGTCGCGAATACGAGGAGATTATCCGTATAAACGCACAGAGCGGCAAAAGCGGGGCAGCCTGGATACTGGAGAATCGTTTTGGCGTTATATTGCCAAAAGAAATGCAGATTATCGTTGGAAAGGCGGTCAAGCAGGCTGCCGACACGGCACAAAAAGAGCTTTTGCCGCAAGAAGTATACAAGCTGTTCGCAGAAGGCTGGCTTAACACAGCCGAGCCGCTTTCTGTGCTCGACATCGCCGAGACGCACATGGACGGCGGCGACAGCAGCGACAATGTTCTTTGCCGCACGAGTATTCTTTGGAACGGAAAGCAGTATTCTGTGGGCGGGAAGGGCAACGGTCCTGTCGCCGCCTTCTCAAAGGCTCTTGCCTTTACGCCCGTGCCGCCGTTCTCCGTCGCCGACTTCCACGAGCATTCTATAGGCTCCGGTTCAGACACGGACGCTATGGCTTACGTAAAGCTTCGATTTGAGAACGGCGACGTTCAGTGGGGAGCCGGAAGAAGTTCCAACATCGGACGCGCCGGTATAAACGCCATTGTCAGCGCAATAAACCGGCTCAGCTGTTCAAATTCATAATCTTTTGTTTTGTAATGTCTTTATCATAATATGATAGCTTTCAAAGGTGCGTAGACAACATCACTGCATTGCCACTATTGAAGCCCGCAGGGCTGAACTTGTGGCAGATGCAGGATGTTGTCTATGCACTATAAATAAAAGCATCTAAGTTAATGACATTGCTTTGTTCTTGTGTACAGAATTATACACATTTTTTTACACCCGTATAAAAAAGTGTACGTTTTTTGTTTTCGTTAGCAAAATTTTATCTTTTTTTCTTAAATTTAAGAAATTTTTTAATTTTTGTGTGTAAAATCGTGTTTTTTCAAAATAATGTGTTATAGCCCCTTAAAGACCGAAATATAACGAGTTAGCAAGAATCGCGGATAAAAATTCGGCTTTTGTTCGAAATCTGGTAAAAATCATCATCCTTTGGAACGCCCTAAAAAAATAAGAAACAAAAAAGTTGGCACGGTTTTTGCATATATACCTATGGAAGCGACGATGTGCATAAAAATTCACACACCGCTTTCAAAGGGGTAAAAGATGGAAAAGAGTATTTACAGCAGCTACATCAAGCAGATACTTAAGTATCCGCTGATGACTTTTGAAGAAGAGGTTGAGCATTCAAAGCTCATCCAGCAGGGTGACCAGAAAGCTAAGATGCGTCTTGTTCAGGCGAACCTTAGGCTCGTGGTCAATATCGCGAAGAAATATGAGAATCCTTATGTCTCTATAATGGACCTGATCCAGGAAGGAAATATCGGTCTTATGGCAGCTGCAGGAAAGTATCATTATTCTTACAACACGCGGTTTTCAACATACGCATACGCATGGATTGCACAGTCCATAACAAGATATATCCAGACAAAGACATCGATCATCATGCTTCCGAACCGCAAGGAAGAGGCTTTGCGCAAGGTTCGCTCGGAAAAATCCAAGCTGTACCAGATTCTTGGCCGCGATCCTTCATACGAGGAAGTTGCTGAAAGCGTGAATATGTCTGTGAAAAAGGTAAAGGCAATTCTTTCTTACTCATACTCAATCGTAAGCATGAATGCTCCGAGCGACGAAGAGAACGGAATTGAGCTTTGCGACATGATTCCAGACAGTCATTTTACGCCAGAAGGCAAGATGATGAACGATATGGACAAGCAGGAAATTAAGTCGATGGTTGACGAGCTTCCTACGATTGAAAAGAACGTCATCTACAATCGCTTTAATTTCAACTGCGACAGCAAGGTTAAGACACTCCGCCAGCTCGGTGACCAGCTTGGAGTTTCTGCCGAAACTGTAAGACAGATGGAGATTCGCGCTATCCGCCGTCTCCGCACAAACTATAATAATAGTAAAGCCTGCCGCCAGGCTTAATACAAGACTTGATGCGATTTCAGGCAGTAGATTTTACCCCGCTGCTGCCTGTTTGGAGCATCACCAATAATTTTCCTCCGCTTTTAGAGGCCGTCCAACGCGAACTGGATGGCCTCTTTTTTTGTGTGATGGGGCGTTGCCTTGACCGCTACGGACAAAAAAGCTACTATACAAGCGGTTCGGTAATATGCCAAAGAAAAAACGAAAGCAGCTTTCCAACAAACAAATATTGATGATAACTCTCTGTATACTCGGAGCTGGTATGCTCATGCTCGTGGCGAGTATTTTGCTTGCGCCGTCAGCAGAGCCAGCTCCGGTGGCACAGAGCGGAAGCGCGGTCGTGGAGCAGGGCGGTACGGCACAATCCGGGTCTGGCGCGGGCAGTGCGAGTGGCGCGGGAAGTTCGGCGCAACAACCTGCAAAGCCGACACAATCAGCTCAGACTCAATCACAGGGAACAACATCGCCGAAACCCGCGGAATCTGCGACTAACACAAAGCCCGCGGAAAGTTCGACAAGCCCGGCGAATTCTGCGGCGGGCGCGAGCGCATCAGGAAGCGGCGCAAGCACGTCTGGCAAGCCTGGTGCGGGCTCCGGTGCGCACTCAAGCAACACCACGGCAAGCGCGTCCAGCACTGGCGCGGCGGCACAAAAACCGCAGGCTTCGGCAACAGCCCAGACAAGCGCATCATCATCCACCCAATCCGCCACGGCGAGCTCGTCCGGTGCCGGCACAACTTCAAGTAACTCCGCCACAGCGACAGCCCCGGCAACTTCCACGACATCAACAAAACCCAAGTCTAACGGCGCGAAACTCGTCTTTGTCTTTGATGACGCGGGGCACAACCTGAATCAGCTGGAACCGTTCCTAAAACTTCCTTTCAAGGTCGTTATCGCGGTTCTTCCGGGGCTTCCCCATTCTGCGGAGGCCGCCGCAGCAGCTCGAAAAGCCGGAAAGCAGGTTATCCTTCATCAGCCGATGCAGGCGGTGAATCTTTCCGTAGATCCGGGACCTTCCGCCATAAAGCCCGATATGCACACATACGAAATAGAAGCCCTTGTCCGTAAAAACTTGGCGGAAATCGGGCCAGTCGTCGGGCTGAACAACCACGAAGGCTCGCTTATAACGGCGACCCAAAGCGCAATCGGTGCTGTCCTTGACGTTTGCCAGGCAGAAAACATCTTCTTTTTGGATTCGCGCACGAATGCGGAAACAAAAGCGCCTCAGGCGGCTCTTGAACGCGGTATGAAAATATATGAGCGCGACATCTTCCTTGACAATGAGCCGGGGCGCGATGACATAATCGCCATGATAAAAAAAGGTCTTGCCGTTGCCGACAAAAAAGGCCATGCAATCATGATAGGACATATCTGGTCGGACGGACTTGCGGCGATTATCTCGGAAATGTATCCTGACCTTGTTGCGCAAGGATACGTATTCACCGATATTTCGGGTTTGGATTAGAAATTGACAGGTGCGGCGCGCAAACAGTGCAGCGAACCACGTTGCAGACTGCGCTAATAGCAGACCAACCGTTCTGTTGCGCGTTTTCTGTTGCGCGAGCCGACCGATGCGAATATCAGTTTAAGGGAACGAAATGAAAGTACTTGGAATTGAATCTTCTTGTGACGAAACAGCCGCCGCCATCGTTGAGGACGGCAAATACATACTTAGCAACGTTATAGCGACGCAGATACCGTTTCATCAGGTGTATAACGGCGTTGTGCCCGAAATTGCGAGCCGCAAGCACGCAGAATGGATTCTTCCCGTCGTCCGTCAGGCACTCGACGAAGCTCACCTTACGATGAACGACGTTGACGCTGTTGCCGCGACGAACCGGCCTGGTCTTATGGGCGCGCTCCTTATGGGGCTTACGTTCGGCAAGACTCTCGCATGGTCGATGAACAAGCCTTTTATCGCCGTGAACCATATGCTCGGCCACTTGTATGCGTCGAACCTTGTTCTTCCGGGTGCGGACGACATAATGGCCGGCGTGGAGTATCCGTATTTGGGACTTCTCGTCTCCGGCGGTCACAGTATCATCTGCAAAGTCAACAATTTCGACGATATCGAGGTTATGGGAACGACGATTGACGATGCCGTCGGAGAAGCGTTCGATAAAGTTGCAAAGTTCTACGGGCTCGGCTATCCGGGCGGCGTGAAGATCGATAATCTTGCGAAAAACGGAAATCCTGCCGCCGCAAAGTTCCCGATGCCGGTGCTTAACAAAGGCGACTCGGACGAGCATCGCTACGACGTGTCTTATTCCGGATTGAAAACGGCGGTTATCAATCAGCTCGACCAGTTCTGGTGCGACGGCTACGAAAAAACGAACGAAAACATTTGCGCGGCGTTCCAGGAAACGGCGGTAAAGATTCTGCTCCGCAAACTTTTCAAGGCTGTTGATGATACTGGAATAAAAACGGTTGTAGCAGGCGGCGGGGTCGCCGCAAACTCAAGGCTCCGCTCGATGCTTGCCGAAAGAAGTGACATCCGCTGTATCTTCCCGCCGCTTAAGCTTTGTACCGACAACGGCGCGATGATTGCCGGAGTAGGGTACCACTTCTTGAAGCGCGGTGACAGAAGCCCGTGGACAACGACAGCGTGCGCCCGTATCGTTGAGTTCAAGCGTGGTCTTAAACGGTAGTAAGCCGCATTCCGATATATCTGCGTTTGAATCCAACGTGCTCATAGAATCGGATTGCGCTTTCATTCCACTGTATTACTTCTAGGTCGATTTCTTTTAATCGGTATTCTGCCATCACTTTTTCCAGCAGTAGTTTTCCGTATCCGTTGTTCCTGAAAATGCTTTTCACGAACAATTGACGTAAATAGTATGGATTGCGTGTTATGTCCAGGACACAATAGCCGATTATCTCTTTTTCTTGATTTTCTAGAACATGAACTTTATATACTTGCCCGGTTATGAAGAATTCCATTCTTTGGGTGATTTCTTCATCAGTCATTTTGTTGTCGATTTTTTCGTCTTCGCGTAACTGCTTGTTGAGCACTGATAATTGTGCAAGATCGTGTATTGTGGCTAATCTAAAAAGTGGATCCATCTTTTCTATTATTTCACGATTATCCAGAAAACACCAGTATAAACAAGCTCTTGTCGTGCGAAATTGCCACAAAAGTTGCAGTAGCGTAGGAGCAAAAATGCAGCTTTTGTGGCAAAGGTGAACAGTTTTGAAAGCCGGCATCCCTGCTTTTTAGGCGAGGTATGCCGTTTTGTGTTTTTAATTAATTCTTTACTTCTTCGGCAATTAAATCAACTGTCCAGTCCGACTGGAGGAAATGGCCGCGGTCGATTTCGTAAGAGAATTTATATTTTTTGCCTTTTTCAAAGGTGAATGTCTTTACCTGATGTTCCCAAATTCCGCCTGCCACAAATGGATTTCCGCTGTCGATGATTGTGAACATAATAGTCACTTCCTGATCGGCAGGTACGTAGAAACCGTCTTCTGTGCTGTTGTCATCCATGTATGCATAAGCATTTATACCGTTGACTCTTTCGAACATGATGTTTGTCGTCTTATATGCGAGCTGAGCCGCCGCATCTTTATCAACGAATTCATGGTCCATGCTCCACTTCTTTGATTCTGCCCTGTAACCAAGAGTTTTTCCGTTAGGAAGCGTTATATCGAAGCTCCAGTGAAGATAACCGTAGATGTTATCGATGCTGAACACTACCCATACAGTCTGATTTGAGTCGGACGCTTTTTTGTTGCTGAAATATTTAACATCCTGATTATCCCATGAGATTGAATCTTCAACGAAGTTCGCGTAGTCATTCTCATTGTATAAATCGAAGCTCAGTTCATATCCATATTTATTGAAGAAAGATTCTTTCATAGCATCGAACGGAAGATTCGCATAAACGTCTTCGATGTTGTAGGACTTCATCTCCATTGCGTCATAGAGTGACATGGCTGTGTAGGAAATCTGAGTGACTTCAAATACGTCGCTTTCAAGAACAGATGCATCAATTGTATTTGATGCGCAGGAACAGAATAAGATAAGGACTGCTGCAAGTCCTAATACCAATTTACTGTTAAACTTCATTTTAACTCCTTGTGTCCGGATTGGCGTCCGTTTGCCGATAGTTCTTTGTTTCAGCCTAAAAGTTTTGTAGCGCAAAAAAAAAGTGTCAGTGTAAACTTTATGAGTTGAACTTATATTAAATGATAACGACAAACAAGCAGAGTACACAATAATAGTTTTTCCTGAATTTGTGTAAATAAGTAACTTTTAGGGAGGCGTATGGTTGCGGATGTTATGGAATAACTGGTTGTTTATATTTCAAGCTCTAGAAGGATTTGAAATTCTTTATCTTCCATGCCCTCTGTATTCAGATAGTACATTACATCAAATTCATATCTTTTTGTTATATGATTTTCCATCGATTCGATATTTTGATTCCTGTGAAAAAATAAAAGAAATTGCAAATAATAAAGTGAATACTACAAATGCTTTTTTCATTTTGTAACTCCATCGATAATACACCCAGCGCGGGGGTGATACCAGATGTTAAGTGCTGGTTGCTCTATCTCTTGTTTTCCTCTTCAAGTATTAATTCTATATTCTTCTTTTCAACATCAGATAATGAGTTTTCTGAAAAACCGTTTTTAACTCTTTCCTGATATGCAGGATACCAGTTTTCTCCATTGGTTTCAAAAAAGAGTCTTAAATCTTCAGATTTAAATGAATATCCATGTAAAGCATATATTGCATTTCTTATTATTCGTAATTGATTTTTTTTATACCATGATAATTCATGAGTATTTGTAATTGTTTTGTCAAAAGAGAAATATGCAGGAAAGCATTTAGGTCCTGTATCATTTAGTATATTTTCAAAATAAATATAGAAAATATCGGTATAATCGGGTTCTATGTTTTCCATTACAAGTTCATATGTTTTTTCATCTTTTTGGATAAGTTTTTCTTTTATACTTTTTCCCCAGATGTTTTTACCCATTTTCAATTGAGAAAGATATCCATATTGTAAATTATTAACAATAATTAATGTGATTTTTCCTATTTCGTTTTTCCAGCTTGACCCTGTACCAAATAAATAATAACCATCCCAATGAGCATGAGACATTGTAATTCCATTATTATATACTGGGTATGTGGCTTTATAGGTTATTTTTGTTTTTGTTACCGTTTCTTTAGGAAATAAAATACTTCTGACATATGCATTTTCCAGTTTATTACTATCACTTGATTTTATAGTTCTTTTTATAGGGAAATCTTCGAAAGAAGTTTCTACACCATTTGTCCAGCATTTAAAATCAAATATTTCACTATTAACGCAATAATTTCCAGGGCAAAAGAACGGAAAACCCACTAAAAGTTCTTTTTGGTTTTCTTCATTATAGAAGGTAAAATCAACTGTTACTTCATAGAAATCTTCATTGAAGTTCAGTGTTATTACTTCTTCTTTCATTTCTATTGATACGGATTCTTCATTTACTGGAATTAGATTTCCACCGCTCAACGAGAAAAAAGTATCATTAGAAAAGACAAAATACGGTAATAAAAAAACTATAACTATTATTATGCTTTTTCTCATTCTTTAGTTCCTGAGCAAACCAATGTTAAGTGGTCTTTTTACGCAGAAATGAGTTGTTTGTATTCAATAATTGCTACTTCTTGACCGGATGTAAAACAATATTCTGCTCGGTTATAAATGTCTTTTGCTGTTTCTTCGTCTAAATAATATTCTCCGCAGTCATCACAAATTTGTGCCGGAACATTACGGAAAATAACAGTGGCATTAGCTCTTGTTAAAACAACCTGAGTAAAACCGTCTTTCATTTCTCCAAATCTACAAATGGGACATTTCATCTAATTCATCTCCTTTCCGTAAAGTTATTAGACCATTTTTGTATGTCTGGCTCATAAACTGTGATAACATATTCAGTATCATTTTCGGGATTAAATGCAGAAACAACATGAATTGGACGATTTCCATCAAATCCCAAAATAAGTCTACTTGGATATGGGGTATCAGAAGGATAATCCTTGATAATTGTTCCATTTTCTATGACTGTTTTTATAGTTTCTGGCGAAAATCCACGTTCTGCCATTCTTTTAAATACATGTCCTGAAAAAGAATAATTCAACATGTCCTCCGTAGAACTTTATTATACCACTTTTTTTGAGTTTGAACAAAAAGAAGATAAAAATCTTTGCTTAAAAAAAGAGCAACATGGCAGATGCTTTTAGCCATGTTGCTCTTGTAGCTTACAGAGTGGCGATGAACCGCATGAAGGCCGCTTTTCCATCGGGTGTGCGCTTGTAAACGCCTGCGTCTTCAAGGACATGGCTGAAAACAATGCCAGTCTCTTCTTTTAGGATAGCATCCGCGTTGTCTGCGCAGAAATCGGGGTGTGTCTTTCTGATTTCGTCAGCCCAGTCCGCATGCTTTGAAAGCAGTTCGTCCTTGCGGATGTCGTTTCCAGCGAGCATCGCGTCTTTCAAAAGCGAAAGCTCGTTTTTAAGGCGGCTTGGCAGGACGGCAAGACCCATAACCTCGATAAGACCGATGTTCTCTTTTTTGATGTGGTGCAGGTTCGCATGCGGATGGTAAACGCCGAGCGGATGCTCTTCTGTCGTGATGTTGTTGCGAAGAACAAGATCAAGCTCGTAAAGGTCTCCACGGCGGCGAGCAATTGGCGTAATCGTGTTGTGCGGTTCTCCGTCTGTCTCCGCGAAAATAAACGCGTCTTTGTCTGTGTATGAACGCCATTTTTCAAGGATGTGCGCAGCTGCTTCCGTAAGCTCATCGCGGTTCGCGGAGTCTATGCGGATGAGCGACATCGGCCATTTTACGATGCCAGCCTTTACGCCGAAGCCCGGCAGGGAAAACTCCGTTTCAACAGGAGCTTTTGCCATTGGGAAAGTGTACCGCCCGCCCTGGAAATGGTTGTGCGTCAGGATAGAGCCGCCTACAATCGGGATGTCGGCGTTGCTTCCGAGCGTGTAGTGCGGAAACTGCGTAATGAAGTCCAAAAGACGCACGAAAGTGTCGCGGTCTATTTTCATTGGAACATGCTCGGCGCTCAGGATGATGCAGTGCTCGTTGTAGTATACGTAAGGCGAATACTGGAAATACCAATTTTCGCCGTTCAGTGTTATCGGGATGATGCGGTGGTTCTGGCGGGCGGCGTGGTTGAGCCTGCCTGCGTAGCCTTCGTTTTCTTTGCACAAAAGGCATGCCGGATATCCGCCCTGTTTGGCGTTGCGAGCCGCCGCAATAGCTTTGGGGTCTTTTTCCGGTTTTGAAAGGTTTATCGTGATGTCAAGGTCGCCGTATTCCGTGGATGTCTGCCACTTAACGTCTTTTACGATGCGGTAGCGGCGGATATAGTCGGTGTCGCGGCTGAACTTGTAAAACCAGTCCGTTGCCTTTTCCGCCGATTTTTCGTAAAGCTTGTTGAAAGTTTCTATGACTGTTGAAGGCGGCGGCACAAGAAGCCCCATTATCTTCGTGTCAAAAAGGTCGCGGCTTACGATGCCCTGGTCATCGAAAAGCTCTTTTTCTGCCGCGTAATCGAGCATTTCCTGTAAGATGCTCTCCAAATCTTCTGTTTTTACGGCTGGAAGTTCCGGAGCGACAGGCGTTTCAAAGCCGTCAAGCGCGAACAGTTCCAGCAGTTTGTTCTGCGTGTAGATTACATCCTCTTCCTTTATAAGAGCGCACGTCAGCGCGTAGGACGTAAGCCGCATTATGTTCTGGTAGATTGTCATTTTCGTTTTCCCCTGATAAAAGCCCGCAGAATTGTGCCGATCCCGCAGGCATTGTTATCGTAGGCTATAATAGCGGATTTCTTTATTTTGGGAAACACCATAAAAAAAGGGAAGCCGTTTGTGGCTTCCCTGAAAGTCAGTTTTTAAAAAATTAGTCGAGTTTCTTGAGATAGTGTAGGGTAGTATTATAGTGAACCAATTTCACGAGATATCGTGTTCCCGCTTCATTCTTTTTTGTAGTAAATGTGGAATAAGAAGATTGTTCGAACATATTATTAAGATAACCATTATCAGCAGGCAGTGTTTTCGTAATTTTGACAGTATTACCATTCCATGTTAAAGGCTGGTTATGGCTAGCAGCAAAATTAATCAGTTTTGCTTTATTTTCATCATCCATTGTGTATTCATTTGTTTCGCTTTGTGATAGATAGGTAGCAATTCCTCCAGAAATAGAAAATCGTAGAGAAATTATGTTTGTATATGTTGATATGATATTACAAGTTTCATGACTCCAATCTTGCATATAGATGTTGATTTCAAAAGGATTGCTATAAACAGTGGTATAGACTCTCTTGTATTCCCATGTACCATCTGATAATTGAGCAAAGGTTAGTGAATTATTCATTGTAACAGACGTTTCCGATTCATCAAAAAGAGGTGTCGTGTCTAAATGGGAAATTTCATTAGTGTTACCATCTGTCGCATGACCGCAACTTACGAAGAATGCCAACGTAAGCATTAAAAGAATTGAAATATTGAAGATTTTTTTCATGTTTTACTCCATGATTGAAAATTTGTTAATTGAATTATACCCCCCCCCGTTCAAAAGTTGTCAAGGTAAAAATAATTCTTTATATTGCAGAAAATTAAAGGTGATAAAATAGTAAGATGGTGTGATGTTGTAAAAAATCGATAAGTCAGTTTTTTTTGCGCGAGGGGGTGTAGGGGTGCGCGAGTGGAACGAGCGCAAACACGCATCCGCGTGGTCGGAGGCGAAAGCCGTAGCCCCGAAACACCCGGTCTGGCGGTTGCGGATGGGAGTCTTGACGACCGTCGCGACCGCCAGACGCGCCCGACGGTCAGGCAATTTCCGTATTACCTGATTTTATCGGGTTTTTCGCACGTCCTGTGCACGGTGAAGTTTCTATATTTTTTGCAGAATTTGGGTTATCTCGCCGATGTACATGCGGTGGTAGCCTTCTTTGTTGTACACGTTGTCGATGATGTGCTGGACAAGGAAATTTTCTGGTTTCAGGTTGTCGGCGTATGTTTTGCGGCATTCAAGGATGAGAGAAGCTTCTTCGAACGATACGGTGCCGTTCGGCAGAAATTTTGGCGTGAGCCCGGCTTCTTTTGGCTTGTCGGTGTTTTTCCCCGATTTTGAGCCGCAAAGTTTGAGCGCGTCTTTGTAGGCTTCGCTGAAAAACGAGAGTGTGTAGTTGTCAGCGCGCTCCATGAAGCTGTATGTGTACCGCTCCGGTCTTACGAAGCAGATAGCCGACGGTCTGTTCCACA
>JAEEGH010018598.1_pt1 | contig 14662 bp, 14 predicted proteins | sample 9134181 | NCBI WGS metagenome assembly JAEEGH01 (sample SAMN16246544, study PRJNA631951) | gut metagenome | biome: gut microbiome; feature: rumen; material: DP-attached | host: Bos | place: Iran: Karaj | collected 2018-10 | reverse complement strand
CCTCGAAGCCCGGATTGTAGAGTTTAGCCAGCGTATTGCGGCTCTTGTGTTTGTAGGAAACGGCCGTTCCGCCCTCTCCGGTACGGACATACTCGTTAATGTCAATGGTTCTGTATTCACTCATAATCCAAGACTTTCCCTACAAATATAATAATTTTAAGGCAATGCACCAATATATTAAAGCTGACTCTCTGGAAGTAATGGATTGAGAAGGAAGAGGTAACCCCTCTATACTTGCTTAAATCACGCAAAAACCGTATTTTTGCCGCTCGTTAAAAAGCACCTATCAGACTCGAATTAACAATCATAAGTATATGGAAACACTTAACAAAGACAACTACGAAGCCCCCTCAATTCTCGTTGTCGAGGTCAAGAGTGAGGGCATGATTTGCGTCAGTACAGACGGCTACGGCTGGAATGACGAAGACGAATAACCTATCCATTAAAACGAAGAAAGCAATGAAACAGACAATGAATTATCTGAGCATGGCCGCCCTCGTTGTGATGGGTGCCATTCTGGCCGGTTGCGTAAAGGAAACCCCTGCAGCCGAAGAAGGCAAGATCGTAACCCTTTCTGTATCCGTCGGCTTGCCCGAGGACGAAAGCACCAAGGCATTGAATATAGATTACGTTAACAAGACGGTTGTAAAAACCTTTGCCGAGGGCGAGACAATTGCCGTCATCTATAAGAGTGGTGAAAGTACGTTGAAAGCCGTAAGCAGCCCTCTCCCCGCAGGCGATTATGGCAAATCGGCCACGTTTGAAGTGCCCCTGATTTCTCCTAACGAGAACAGTCCCATCCGTATTATCTATCCGGCTGCCAGGGCCAAGAATGTCACGACCAGCGCGGCAATCAATAGCGATGACAAAACCATCGATTATTCAGGTCTCAAGACCCAGGACGGTACTTTGTCAACTCTGGCAAGCAATTTTGACCTTTGTACTTTCGATGGTGCATTGTCAGGGTATGCAATGCCTACATCTGCTTCGCTGACCAATCGGCTGGCTATCCTTGCCTACACGCTTTATGACGGGAAGGGAACCGCGGATAAAGCAGACGATGAGCCTATTCCCGGAAGCATCACAAAAATGACCATCAGTGACGGCACCAACGACTATACCATCACCGGCCATGACCCAGACGGCCATATTTATGTAGCCATCCGTCCTACATCGGCGGCTAACATTGTGATTACTGCCGCTGACGCTTCCAACAATTATGTGAAATCTTTGATCGGGAAAACCTATGCTGCGGGCCAGTTCTACAACATTACCAACAGGATGACGAAGCTCGCTTCGTTCAAACTTAACGATAGTAAAACGAAGGTCGTGTTTGCTCCGGGCAACCTGCAGGCAACCTGGGACGGCAGTAAATGGAACTGGGCATTCGCCTCCAACCAGTGGGATTACATTGGCAATGCCGCCGGTAACACCAGCATTATTGGTAACGGCACTGTCAGTGACAGCGACGTAACTGTAGACCTCTTCGGCTGGAGTACTTCCGCTAATACTTATGGTATCCACAACAGTGATGAGGCTGATCCCTATAGTGGCCCATTCGTAGACTGGGGCAATACCATTGGCGATGGCTGGCGTACGCTAACCGAGTCGGAGTGGGGGCGTGTATACACCCGCACCAGTGGCAGCACAGTCAACGGTACTATCAATGCTCGCTACACCTTCGCCACCATTAATACAGACGGCACGGGTGTGAATGGAATGATTCTTTTCCCGGACGGTGTGATAATAGACTCTGGCGAGGCTACATGGGGCACCATCAACGGCCATAGCGTTTGGGGCACCAAGTGTACCTCTGCCCAGTGGGCAGCTCTTGCCGCCAAAGGCTGCGTGTTCCTGCCCGCCGCTGGCGGTCGGAAAGGGGCGAAGGTTCTCTCAGACAGTCCATTTGGCATATACTGGTCGTCATCGGTGAGTAATGTGTATGGGTATGGAGACGCCGCCTGGGGCATTTCCTTCGCAGAGGATGAGGATGATGATTTTGTAATTGCGCACTACTATCGCTACATAGGTTGCTCCGTGCGCCTCGTCCGCGATGTCAAGTAAGACCTGGAAACGCAAATGCCCCAGGAGTGTTGCCCGCAATGACGCTGGCTCAAGAATGCTACTGACTATTTCAAAAGCCAAGATACGAAGAAACGGAAGCCGCGGCTGACTTCCGTTTCCTGTTTTATTCTTTAAAACAGATCAGAGAACTGTCCCGTGATCTACGGGGCGAGAGGGATTATTACGGCTGATAGGTGTATGGGCTGGTAGTAATAGCACCCTCATTGCCGCCGATGGTCACCGTGCCGCAAGTGCCGAAAAAGCCTGCGCCGATGCTATTGGGAGCACCACTTCCTTTTGTAGCAGTAACTTTGGTTACGCCTGTAGTAATAGTGATGGTGCCGCAACTGCTTAATTCTGTGTTAGAGTTGTTCCCTCTACCTCCGCCAATACCGGCCGCTTCTTCACCGCCTGTAGCAGTGACGGTTCCACCGCTGATGAGAATATTACCACAGGAGGAGGCATCATTCACACCTCTTCTGCCTCCGCCAATACCGGCCGCTTGTTCACCGCCCGTAGCCGTGACAGTGCCGCCAGAGATGGTGATGTTGCCGCAAGTTGCCTCGAAGTCACCACCGATGCCGGCAGCATATTCTCCACCAGTTGCGGTGATTGTGCCGCCCTGGATCTCAATATTGCCGCAAGCAACACCTTTTCCGCCACCGATGGCGGCAGCGTAGTCGTAGCTGCTGGCCGTGAGAGAACCTGTGCCATTGATGATGAGCGTCTTGCCAGCAGCAGCCTGGATGCCAGGATAATCCTCATAGAATCCCTTCACAGTATTCGTACCGCTGAGGATAATGGTGGCATCGCCAAGACAAGTGATGCCGGCCCACTCGTAGTCGCTGTCGTTCACGCCGTTGATGGTCACATTATTAAGTGTCACCGTAGCACCGTCGGCAATGGAAATCTTCACGTTTGCACCAAGCGTGCCAGTTAGGGTTTCGCCGTTTTGGGCGGTATAGTTTGCATTGATTGTTGAGAGGTCGGTTGCAACCTTCACCTTCTTCACTACCTTTATACTACCCACCTTTTTATTGCCGTTATAGGTGGCGGTGACGGTAGCACCCTCGGCAGCAGGACTTGGAGTAGCACTCCAGTTACCTGCATCCTCGGTGCCGGACTTCACAGAGACTTTATAGGTCTCTTGTGCCCATGCGCCCGTGGCTACTGCTGCGAGCAGCACGAGCAATGAAAGTAATTTTCTTTTTCTCATAATTGTTTTTATTTGGTTTAAAATGTTATTTCTTCAGTCCATAAGCGCCACTTTACGATATGTCCCTGTCTCGGTATCATTTTGGGCGTAGTTAGTTGTTCGTCTGTAAGCTTGCACTTAGATTTAAACGCAAAGTTACGAAATACTCCCAACAAAGGTAACATTCCCCCTGCTTTTCTTAGAACTTTTAACACTCCCAGCCGCCTGTTGCCGCACACACCACCCGCCAAGCCCAAATGTAAGCAAAAAAAAACATCGAGCCATCGGTGTAATGATCTTCATTGTTTTAGCGCTTCGTTGAGCTCATCGAGCGTCAGGACGTTGAGTTGGGGTCCGGGCGGTGTCGGGAGTGTGGGGTATGTGGAGGTAGCGGGGCATGAGGGATTTGTTATTCGTTTTAGGGTTAGATTGTTTGTTAGAGGTAAAGAGGTGGGGGCGGAGGAGGGACTACGGTTTCATTTCGTTGAACATCGCCACTTCAGCATCAAAGCGGCTCACGATTTCTTCCAATAGTGGATGATTACGAGGAGCAATGAGTGCTATATACTCATTAATAGGCTTGTCGTCGGGTCCTATACCTCTTACCTCGGTGGCCTTAATGAGGTAGCGCTTCTGTTGTTCGTAGCCGTTGAACCATCTTAGAAATAACCGCGCACGCTGTGCCTGCTGACCATTGTCGGTACTGCACATATAGAGTAACACATCGGGATTCAGACGGAAGAACTCCTCGATGATGCAGATAACGGTTTGTGCTATCTTTATGTCGCCGGGAGATTTTGTGTGTTCGGGATTCGTCAGGTTAAACCAGAAAGCAGTGTAGTACGGATTGCTATCCAATTCGAAATCTACGAGGTACTTGATGCCGTTGTCGGTTTCGAAGCGGTAAATCTCACCATTGCTCCATACTTTGTACGGGGCATAGATGTTGATGCGGGTTACGTCAAGGCTATTCATTACTTTACGGCAATATCGTAGTAATGCGAGTCGGCAGCCTGTTGTCTCAGTCGATCCTCCTCAGCGAATATCTCGTTGGCCCTTTTCTGAAAGGCATCCTTGCGCTCCCTGGCTTTTTGTAGCCATGCCATTACTTCTTCACGTGTGCGCTGCTTGTAATCAGTTTTTGCCATAATCTATATTATTTCTTTGAATTGTCTGTTGTTGTCTGTCTGCCGTTTCGCAGCCTTTCGGCTGACAAGTCTGCGGTTCTTGGACAAGCCAAGCGGCAAAGCCGAGCGGAGCGAGAGCAATGATGCTTGCATCAATTGCCGAGCGTGAGCTCCCCCTGTGATTGTATATTCTTTCTACCTGCCGCCCATAAATGGGCTAACAAGCGATGCTGCAAAGATAAGGAATAATTTTGTAACGGCAAAGAAAACGGCAAGGATTTTTGGTTGTCCTTGCCGTGTTATCATTTTTACTTCACACCTACAATCTTGGTCTTGGGCAATTCCTTGTTGCGGCGGTTGACGACGGTGATGACGGCTTGTGCCAGGTTGATGAAGGCCAGACCAGTAGCGGTGTCGCTATTGAGGGCTGCTGGGGTTCCCTGGTCGCCACTGTCGCAGATGCCCTGCACCAGCGGAATCTGTGCCAATAGGGGAACGTCCATTTCTGCAGCTAACTGCTTACAGCCTTCCTTTCCGAAAATATAGTAACGGTTCTCGGGCAGTTCGGCAGGTGTGAACCATGCCATATTCTCGACCAGTCCAAGAATGGGGACGTTGACTTTCTCGTTACGATACATGTCAATGCCTTTGCGTGCATCAGCCAATGCTACCTGCTGGGGGGTAGACACAATGACGGCTCCTGTGATACCAAGTGTCTGCAGGAGCGTCAGATGAATGTCGCTGGTGCCTGGCGGCGTATCGAGTATAAAGTAGTCAAGCTCGCCCCAGTCAGCATCGGCAATGAGCTGTTTCAGGGCATTGGTAGCCATGCCGCCACGCCAGAGGGTTGCCGTGTCAGGACTCACGAAGAAACCGATGGAGAGCAGTTTGATGCCGTAGGCCTCAATAGGACAGATGAGGTCGCGTCCGTCCACCTTGACGGCGTAGGGACGTTCGTCTTCGACATGGAACATCTTTGGTACGGAAGGACCGAAGATGTCGCAATCGAGCAGTCCCACCTTGTAACCTAACCGCGCCAAGGCGATGGCGAGGTTGGCGGCTACGGTAGATTTTCCTACGCCACCCTTGCCACTGCTGACGGCAATGATGTTCTTAACCTGCGGCAATAGCTTGCCGACCTCGGGACGGGGCTTTGACTTGAACTCGGTGTGAATGGTGACTTCGATGTCCTGTCCGCAGTGGTACTTGATGGCCGCCTCGGCGGCCTTGACGGTGGACTTCAGGAAGGGGTCGGTGTCGCGGGGGAATGTCAGCACCACCGTCACCTGCCATGGTTCACCGGCGTTGGCAGGAGCCGCGATGGCGGGTTGGTCGGCCACCATCTGGCTCTCTACCAGGTTTTTCTTCGTGCCGGCATAGGTAACAGTAGCCAGCGCGTCCATGATGAGTTTGGGATATAATTGCATTATTGTACTTGCCTTTCTTTTATGGCCAGTTTCTGCCAGTCTTTGTTGGCGCTATAGAGCGGTTTGCTGCCCACGGGGATGATGAATGAGGCTGCTACGCCCTTGAAGGTGCTCTTGGAGATGGCGGGCGGTGCGGGGCAGTTGAGTACGACCTCGCGCAGCATGGGGCATTTGGCAAAGGCCTCGCCGCCAATCTTCTTCAAGGCCACGGGGAGTTCTACTTTGTTGAGTGTGGCACAATCCATGAAGGCATCGCTGCCGATGGTGGTCACAGCCACGGGAATCTTGACGTCCTTGAGTGATGAGCACTGTTCGAAGGCATCGTCGCCGATGGTGAGCAGGGCGATGGGCAGGTCGATGCTATGCAGTGCGATGCACTTCTGGAATGCCTTGCTGCCAATCTTCTTGACGGTGGACGGCAGGGAGACGCTGGTCAGACTGCTGCAGTTGCGGAAAAGGTCGCTTTCCACTTCGACGATGAAACCGTTGACGGTTGCCTTGACGAGTTGGCTGCAGTCTTGGAAGGCAGAGCTGCCAATGGTCTTGACCGTGTTGGGAACAACCACCTCGCTCAGTGAACTGCAGTTCTGGAAAGCCTGACTGCCGATCTTAGTGAGTGAGGCCGGGAGCTCAATGGCGGTCAGCGAACGGCATCCGCTGAAGGCTTCGTTGCCGATGGTCTTGACGCCAGAGGGAATGGCTATGTTGTTCAGGTTGGAACAATCCTTGAAAGCGTCGTTGCTGATGTCGTCAATGCCGCCCTGCAGAGACACTGTGGTCAGGCTCTTGCACTCCTCGAAAGCGGAAACGCCCATCTTGGAGAGGCGCTCGAGGACGACCTCCTTCAGTGAACTACAGTTCTGGAACGCCTTGCTGCCAATCTTCTGGACATTGGGCATGCTGATGGCTGTGAGGCTCTTGCAGTCTTCAAACGCCGAGGAACCCAGTTCGTCGGTAGCTGCCGGGAGTTCAATGGCAGCGAGGCTCTTGCAGTTATGGAACACATCATTGTCAATCTCCTTCAGGGTCTCAGGCAGTGTGACAGATGTCAGGCTCTCGCAGTCACGGAAGGTGTCGTTGTCGAGTTTCTTGATGTTTGCCTGAATGTCTGCCGTCGTCAGTGACTTACAGCCGTTGAAAACCTGTGTGCCCATGTCTTTGACGCTGGCAGGGATACTGATAAGGGTCAGCGCCTTGCAGTCTTCGAAAGCCTCATTGCCGATGCTGGTGACGTACTGGGGAATGTTGATGGCGGTCAGCCGTTCGCAGTCCTGGAAGGCACCGCTGCCGATGGTGGTGACACTCTCAGGAATGGTGATGTCGACCAGCGACTCGCAGTTGGCAAAGCAGTTCTTGCTGATGTTGCTGACGGTTGGAGGCAAGACCACTTTTCTCAAAGCCTTAGCGCCTGAGAACAGTGCGTCGGGCAGCTCGTTGGCCTTGGTCTTCATGCCCTCCTTGCCTTCGGTGATGACGGCGTCAGAGAGGTCAATGGCGTGAACAAGCTGTTCGCCGAGCTTCGTCTTGGCTTTGGAGCGGTTGACAATCTGCTGTATCAGTTTGATATCTGCACCATTGAGGGGACCGCTGATCTTGAGTTCAGAAATCTTGAATCTGTCACCTTCGGCAATCTTCTGTGAGAGTTGTCCGGCGGCTTCTACCGTTACTTGGGTTTGACCCTGTGCCATAGCCAGCAGTGGCATGGCAACCAATAGAATGCTGATGAGTCTTCGCATAGTGGTATCGTTTTTATGTCATGGATTTTGTTGTTCCCGTTATCGTTCCTGTTATCGTTCATTTTGCCTTTTCAAGCGAGCTGCGCTTGGTGCGGTGGTAGCTGCGGTAGTCGTCGAGCTCGATTTCCACGTCAGGTTCTTCCAACGTTCCCTCACGAGGCAGACGGAACCGCAAATACTTGATGTTCAGTCCCCGGGCTATCCACATCGACTCGTAGTAAGTCTGGATGGATGCGGCTATGCTGATGGCTGCCGGGTCACAATCAGCCTGACCGTACAGGTCGGTAGTGCTTACTTCCACAGGCAGACGGTTGCGCTCTACTAACAGTGAGGTGTAGGTAAACAGGAAGTTAGAGTCTGTCTTCAGGTGGATGATGCCGCCATCAGTGAGGAAGTGGCGATAGCGCTGTAGGAAATAGGTTGAGGTGAGGCGCTTGCGCGGATTCTTCATCTGCGGGTCACTGAACGTCAGCCATATTTCCTGTACCTCGTCTTCGGCAAAGAAGCGGTCGATGAGCTCGATGTTAGTGCGCAGGAAAGCCACATTGCCAAGTCTTTCGTTGATAGCCTGCGTAGCGCCTGTCCACATGCGTGCGCCCTTGATGTCGACGCCGATAAAGTTGATGTCGGGAAACAGCTTAGCCAGGCCTACCGTATATTCCCCTTTGCCACAGCCCAATTCCAGCACGATGGGGTTTTCGTTGTGGAAATACGCCTCGTGCCAGCGACCCTGCAAGGGAAAGTCAGCGTGTTCCAGCGCCCCATAGGGATACTGGAACACGTTGTCGTAAGTCGCCATATCGGCGAATTTTGCCAGTTTGCCTTTGCCCAATTTTATAATTATTTAATTTTTTAATTGTTAAATTTTACCCGATGACCACAGTCGTCCAGCCGTGCTTGTCTTCGATTTCGCCGTACTGGATGCCGCGAAGGGTGTCGAAGAGTTTCTTCGAGATGGGACCGGGCTTCTCGCCGAACGAATAACGCTTGCCGGTGTCAAGGTCGTCAATGTACGAGATGGGGCTGATGACTGCTGCTGTTCCGCAGGCTCCGGCCTCCTCGAAGGTTTCAAGCTCCTCCTCGGGAATGGGACGGCGCTCCACCTTCATGCCCAAATCCTCTGCCACCTGCATCAATGACTTGTTGGTGATGGAGGGCAAGATGGAGGTTGACTTCGGCGTGATATAGGTGTTGTCCTTGATGCCGAAGAAGTTGGCGGCACCGCACTCGTCCATGTATTTCTTCTCCTTGGCATCGAGGTAGAACTCACAGGCGTAACCCTTCTCGTGAGCCAGATTGTTGGCGAACAGGGAGGCTGCGTAGTTGCCGCCGACCTTATATTTACCAGTGCCAAGAGGTGCCGAACGGTCGAAGTCGCGAATGATGACGTAGGGGTTAGCTGCAAAGCCTCCCTTGAAGTAAGGACCTACGGGAGTGACGCAGATCAGGAAACAATATTCCTTGGCGGGGTGTACGCCGACTTGTGCGCTTGTGCCGATGAGCAGCGGGCGGATATACAGCGTGGCGCCGCTCTCATAGGTCGGAATCCATTCTTGGTTCAGACGTACCACTTTCTTGACCATCTCTGTGAACAACTCCGTCGATACCTCGGGCATCAAGATGCCACGGCAGGTGGACTGCAGGCGGGCAGCATTCTCGTCAACGCGGAAGATGCGTACCTTGCCGTCCTTGCAGCGGTAAGCCTTCAAACCCTCGAAAGCCTCCTGGCCGTAGTGCAGACAGGTTGCTGCCATGTGCAGGTTCAGATACTCGTCGGAGCATACCTCGATTTCGCCCCACTTGCCGTCACGATAGTAACAGCGTACGTTGTAATCGGTCTTCATGTAACCGAACGACAGGTTTCCCCAGTCTAAGTTTTTCATAACGTTTATATTTTTAATGTTGTCTATAGTCAGTAAATTGGCCACAAAAGTAATCAAAATCTTGCGCTTACGCAAAAAAAAAGTGTAAAAAGTGTCAAAACAGACACATTCTACGGCTGTTCGGCCTGTATTTTCCGTAGTTCTTCTTCTGTCAGAGTCAACTTGTCCTTGCAGAACTTGATGAGCTGCTGTGCAGTCTTCAGCTGTGCTGCGAGTTCGTCGATGTCAAACTCGTTGGCTTCCATTTTGCGGACGATGGTTTCCAGTTGGGCTAGGGCTTCTTCGTATTTCTGATGTTCCATAATTTTGGTGGGTGTTAGTGGGTGTTGTGGGTATTGTGGGTGTTAGTGGGTGATGTGGATTATTGGGTAACGGTGGAGCGGAAGGTGCCTTTCTCTACACGGGTTTCTATCTCGTCGCCGTCTTTCAGTTGGCGTGGGTCGCGGACGGCCTTGCCCTGATGCAGGGTGATGCTATAGCCGCGGCTCAGCAGTATTTGCGGGTCAAAGCCCTGCAGTTGGAGGGCGATGCGCTCTAAGTGGTGCTTTTGTTCAGTCAATCGGCGCTCGATGGCGATGGGTAGGCGGTTCTCTAACTGTTCTAAGCGATGTCGCTGGTCGCTCAGGGTGCGTTGTACGAGAGCTGGGATGAGCGTCGCCAACTGGTCGATGCGTTGCTGTTGGCTGCGGATGCGCTCGTTGACGTAGCGACTGATGAAGGTCTCTGCCTGCGTGATGCGGTCGAGAATGGCGCGAAGGTTGTCGATCAGGAAGGCGGCGGCAGCTGTCGGCGTCTTGACACGCGTATGGCTGACCATGTCGAGGATGCTCTCGTCGCGGTCGTGGCCGATGCCGGTGATAATGGGTAGGGGAAACTGGGCAACGTTCTCGGCCAGTGCCAGCGTATCGAAGCCGCTGAGGTCGGCAGTGGCGCCACCGCCACGGATGATGACAACGCAGTCGAACTCCCCCTGTGAGGAATAGATGGCGTCGAGGGCGGCGATGACGCTTTGTTCCACCTGTTCGCCCTGCATAACGGCAGGAAACAGCCGGACACTGAAACGGAAACCGTAGCTGTTCTCTTCAAGCTGACGGCAAAAGTCGCCATAACCGGCTGCGCTCGGTGCCGAGATGACGGCGATGCGCTGGGCAAACAGGGGTATGCGCAGTTCGCGCTGTAGGTCAAAGACGCCTTCCTCCTTCAGCTGGCGGATAATCTCCTGACGGCGGCGAGCCATATCGCCAAGGGTGAATGTCGGGTCAATGTCGCTGACTATCCAGGAGAAACCGTAGGCTTCATGGAACTGGGCATAGACTTTGAGCAGTACCTTCATACCAGCCCTTATCGGCTGTCCTGTGGTGCGCTCGAAATAGGGGCGTACGACCTGCCATGTCTGCCGCCAGCACTTGGCTGAGGCACGGGCTATGGGGGTGTTGTTGCGCTCGTCTTTCTCGATGAGTTCCATGTAACAGTGCCCGCTATGTTCACGGCATTCTGACAGCTCTGCCTCGACCCAGTATTCAGTGGGCAGGGCGTCCTCGATGGCAGCACGCACCAGAAGGTTCAGTTGGCGGAGGTTGTAATGAGGTGAGGTGGGCATTGGCGGGAGATGTGGGTGTTAGTGGGCATTAGCGGGTGTTGTAGGTGCCTATTTGGTAGGCCCGCCAGAAATCAGGCAGACCGTAACCATAGATGTTGTCAGGGTGTTCGCTGTTGTTGCTGGTCTGGCAGATGAGGCGTATGATGTCCTGAGCTGTCATGTGGGGCATTCCCTGCCAAAGGCAGGCGACGAGTCCACAGACGACAGGGGCAGAGAATGATGTCCCCATGTCGCTGATGATGACCCCGCGTCCGTTGACGAGCCGGGCTGGTGCTCCAATGGCTACAATATCGGGCTTGATACGACCGTCTTGAGTCGGGCCGACACTGCTGAAAGGGGCAATGCTGTGCTGTGGCATGTCATTGACAGCCCCGACAGCCAAAATGTCGGTAGCATCAGCAGGGACACCGATCTTCTTCCATGGTCCCATGCCTGAGTTGCCGGCAGAATTGACCAGTACGATGCCTTTGCCGGCCAGCATCGACGCTGAACGGCTGATGAATGCCGTGTGACCGTCCAGTTGCCATAACTTGTAACTGGCACATGGCTGATGGTATTCGTTATAGCCCACTGAAGAGTTGATGACGTCGCACCCCACGGAATCGGCAAACTCAGCAGCCATCGTCCAATAGTCCTCTTCCACTTCTTGCTCTGTCTGCTGGTCTTCGCTGCGCAACAGCCAGTAGGCAGCCTTGGGAGCCGTACCTATATAATAGAAAGGCTGGTAAATGGCCATGGCCGAGAGCACACGGGTGCCGTGGTCGGTTTGGTGAAACAGCGTAGGAGCCTCTGGGGTGACGAAATCGCGATAACCGCGAATGTCTATGCGCTGGAAGGCTGGTATGCGGTCAGCGTTCTTAAACCCTCCGTCAATGACGGCAATCATCATGCCCTCACCACGCAGTCCGATGTCGTGCAGTCGGTGGCCATGTACAGAGTAGATTTGCTCTGCTGCAGTGCCATAGATTTCGCCAGCCACGCTGTCATGGTCTTCGAAGCTGTCACGGTACTTTTGCCGTGTCAGCGGCGTGATGGAGTCGGGAGCCTGCCACACCAGTTTGCAGCTTCTGACACAGGGGAGCTGATGCAGGCGACTGATGACGGCGCTGTCCTTGACACGGACGAGTATGGTGTTGTGCCATCGGCTTTGTCCGACGATGCTGACGTCCTTGTTCTCAATCAGCCTCATGTAGCGTTCACTGACCGGCAGGTCTGTGGAGTCCAGGGACAGTCCCTGGCGTTTACGGCGTTCTATGGCTCTGCGGGTGAGAAAGTGTGTGGGATGGTCAAGGGAGTAGCCTGTACCCTGCTTGTCGGTGAGTGTGATGCGGTAAATATAAGCCGGAGCTTGCTTGTTTCTTACTTTTGATACACTCTCCTGGTCTATGGCAGCCCATAAACTCATGGCAGAAAGGGTCATGGCAAGAAAGGTCAGTAATCGTCGCATTGCGCATTGTTGTTTGTTTACAGCGTGCAAAGTTACAACATTTAATTTAATTAGCAGTCATAATAAAGCCTAAAATATTTGGCGGTTCACACAAATAGCCGTATCTTTGCATATTATTTTGGTATGATGGATAAGAAACAAGCTGCACTTGAGTTAGGGACGAAACCTGTTGGCAAGCTGCTGATGCAGTATGCGATGCCGGCCATTGTGGCCATGACGGCATCAAGTCTCTACAATATTATAGACCGTGCTTTTATCGGACAGATGGTCGGTCCTGAGGCTATTGCCGGTTTGGGCATTACGTTCCCTTTTATGAACCTGAGTGCAGCCTTTGGTGCAGCGGTGGGCGTGGGTGCCTCGACATGTATCAGCGTCAAGTTGGGACAGCGTGACTACAAGCGTGCGGAATACCTGTTAGGCAACACGATAACACTGAACCTCATCGTCGGCTTTTTGTTCATGGCTGTTTGCCTGCTGTTTCTGAATCCCATCCTTCGCTTCTTTGGCGCTTCAGATGTAACGCTGCCTTACGCCCGCGAATTCATGGTTATCATCCTGTTGGGTAATATGGTGACACACATGTACTTTGGCATGAATGCTGTCCTGCGTGCCGCTGGAAAACCTCGCCATGCCATGTATGCTACGTTGTTTACGGTGGCCTGTAACATTGTGCTGGTCATCGTCTTTGTATGGTGGCTGCGCTGGGGTATCCGCGGAGCGGCACTGGCCACCGTTACTTCCCAGTCGCTGGCACTGTGCTGGCAGATGCGGCTCTTCTCGAACAAGAAGGAGATCCTGCATCTGAAGCGTGGCATCTACAAACTGAAGGGCGAGTTGGTGAGGAATATCATTGCCATCGGCATTTCACCCTTCCTCATGAATCTCTGTGCCTGTCTGGTGGTCATTTTCATGAACAACCAGTTTGTACGCTATGGTGGTGATATGGCTGTCGGTGCTTACTCTATAGCCAATTCGGTGGTGATGGTGCTCTTTATGTTTGTGATGGGTATGAACCAGGGCATGCAGCCCATCGTGGGCTACAACTTTGGGGCAGAGCGCTACGACCGCATGTTTCGCTGTCTGTGGCTCACAATAGGTGTTTCGACGGCCATCTTGCTGACGGGATGGACCGTCTCGATGCTCTTTGCACCCCAGATAGCACGTATCTTCACCACAGACCAGACATTGATTAATATGGCCTCACGAGGCATCAGACTCAACATGCTGGTATTCTTCGTGGTGGCTTCGCAAGCGGTCATCACCAACTTCTTCCAGTGTATTGGCAAGGTGACCATCAGCATCTTCCTCTCTTTGTCGCGTCAATTGACGCTATTGATACCGATGGCCTATATCTTCCCATTGTTCTGGGGACTCGATGGCGTGTGGTACTCCATGTGTGCCAGCGACTTCTGCTCGTTTGCCATGACGATACCCATGCTATGGTGGTATATGAGGAAGATAAGAGTTAAGAAATGAGATAAGAGTTAAGAGATAATAGATAAGAGATAAAGGGATGGAAACAAATAAGCCAATCATCATCTGCGTGGGACGCCAGCTGGGTAGTGGCGGCCACGACATCGCTCGTATGCTGGCCTTAGACTTCAATGCCAAGTATTACGACCAGGAACTGCTGAATCTGGCAGCCAAGGAGAGTGGCTTTTCGGAGAAGTTCTTTGAGCAGAACGACGAACGGAAGGGCATCTTCAAAGGGCTCTTCAACTTAGGGGCTCCGCATGTTAACAGCGGCAGCGTCTATAACTCCAGCATCTCACAGGAGTCGTTGTTCAAGTTCCAGAGCGATGCTATCAAGAAAGCGGCAGATGAAGGCTCTTGCGTCTTTGTCGGACGTTGTGCTGACTATATCCTTCGCGACCGTGATCATGTGACAAGCATCTTCGTCTCGGCTTCCAAGCGCTACCGTATTGAACAGATCATGGCTAAGCAGCAGATGAACTTCGGTGAGGCGAAGAAGTTTTTGCAGCAGCGCGAGGCCAGACGGGCTGCCTACTATAATTACTACACGGGTAAGAAGTGGGGATCTGCCGAATCCTACGACCTTTGTGTCGACTCCTCTATCCTTGGCTTACAGGCTACCGAGAAGTATATTGCCGAATTTATTCGCAAACGCTATGGATTATAGTTTATTGTTCATGAGTTTATGAAGAGAATTGGAATCATCAGCG
>JAEEGH010018596.1_pt1 | contig 14663 bp, 11 predicted proteins | sample 9134181 | NCBI WGS metagenome assembly JAEEGH01 (sample SAMN16246544, study PRJNA631951) | gut metagenome | biome: gut microbiome; feature: rumen; material: DP-attached | host: Bos | place: Iran: Karaj | collected 2018-10 | reverse complement strand
ATTTTTTATTGTTCCAATCGTAATCATCGTATGCTACTCTTTTATGAAAAGAGACGTTTACGGTTCGGTTGTGGCAGAGTTTTCCCTCAAGGCATATCAGCAGATGCTGAGCCCTGCCTACGGAATCATCTTTCTGCGCACACTATGGATTACGCTGGTTGCAACACTGATTACAATTCTCATGGCACTTCCCTGCGGATACGCCATGGCACGCAGCAAACATCAGACACTTCTTCTCGTTCTGGTAATTATTCCTTTTTTGACAAACTCTCTCATCCGTATCTTTGCGTGGATTACGATTCTGGGCGACAACGGAATTTTAAACATGCTTTTAAAATTCTTCTTTAACTTATGGAATAAAATTACTTCAAATCCGGAAGCAGTTTTTAAACCTGTAAAATTCATGTACACAAAAACCGCTGTAATCATTCTGAGCATTTACATGTACCTTCCGTACGCAATTCTCCCGATTTTTACAGCAGTAGACCGTTTTGACTTTTCGCTCCTTGAAGCAAGCCGCGACCTCGGAGCCACAAAACCGCAGTCAATTTACAAAATTCTCCTCCCTGGAATTAAGAGCGGTATCATTTCTGCAATTATCTTTACCTTTATCCCGATTTTTGGTGCATACACGGTTCCAAACATCGTCGGCGGCAAAGACAGCTATATGATTGGTAACATCATCGTTGACCAGGTTCAGAAGACACGTAACTGGCCGCTTGCATCCGCATTCAGCATGGTTTTAACATTAATCAGTATGCTTGGAATTCTGTGGATGCTGTATTCAAACAAAAAAGAAGCAGACCTTAAAAAGGTTTCTACCAAAGAAGATCCGTTGAACGGAGGTACAAAATGACATTTGTAAACCCTTTTAAGCTCTATGCCCAGCACAAAAAGGCGAGCGAACCTGCACGCCATGCAAAACGCGACTGGAAAAAACGCAACACACCGGTCAGTTTTTCTAAAACTGTTCTTATTATTTGTCTTTTGTTTTTGTTTCTGCCTCTTCTGGTAATCATCTTTTATTCATTTAATGAATCAAAAGACACTACCTTTACAGGCGTTTCATTTATCTGGTATCAGAAACTGATTTTTGACAGCGCACCTTTGTGGAATTCGCTTTTAAACAGTTTTATCGTCGCAATTACATCCGGAATTGTCGCTACAATCCTCGGAACTCTTGCTGCAATCGGTGTCAGCTGGTACAAGTTCTTTGGGCGCGGCTACCTTCAGACAGTAAGTTTTTTGCCGATGGTTCTTCCGGAAGTTATCATGGGACTTTCTCTTTTGATTTTCTTCAGTTCAATTAAAATGAGCCTTGGCCTTGTAACAATTTTTATCGCACATACAACTTTCTGTCTGCCGTTCGTTTATCTTATGGTTACAGCGCGCGTTGATGAATTTGATTATTCAATCATCGAAGCAAGCCACGACCTTGGAGCCAACGAAAGACAAACATTGTTCAAGGTTATCATTCCTGCAATTATGCCTGGAATCGTAAGCGGCTTTATGATGAGCGTTACAATGAGTCTCGAAGACTACGTTATTACATTCCTCGTAAGCGGACCTGGAAGCACTACACTTCCACTTTACGTTTACTCGATGATTCGTTTTGGCGTAAGTCCGGTAATCAACTCGCTCTCATTCGTTATTATTCTCGCAATCTGTATGATTACATTTGTCCTGCGAAAAGGGTTAAAGAGTTTTGCCGCTTCGCACTAATTAATTGAATAACCTGCAGGAGAAATTCTGCTGGAAAAAGCACCTTGTGGGGTGTTTGAATATTTTTTTTGTGATTATAGGAATTAACGTCTTATGAAAAAAATTGTCACAAAAATGGTTATTACAGCTGCGTTGGCTGTAGCCGGACTGGGTCTTTTCTCATGTTCAAAAGATGATGGAAAGACATTGTATTTGTATAACTGGACATACTACACTCCAGATGAAGTTCTCAAGGACTTTGAAAAGGAATTCAACTGTACAATCAAAGTTGACAGCTACGCTTCAAACGAAGAAATGTATGCTAAACTCCGTGCAGGTGCTAAAGGTTATGATATCGTAGTTCCATCACAGGACTACTGTTCAATCATGATCAAGCAGGGAATGCTCCGTGAACTTGATTCTTCAAAAATGACAAACAACAAGTATGTTAACCCGCTTATTTCAAAAATGGCTACATACGACCCGGAAATGAAGTACTGCGCTCCATACTACCTTGGTGCAGCAGGTATTGCTGTAAACAAGACAAAGGTACCTGCAGGAAGCTATGAACGTAACTGGAAGATTTTTGCAGACAAACAGTTTGCAGGTCACGCAACAATGATGGATGACATGCGCGAAGTTGTAGGCGATGCACTCACAACACTCGGCTACAGCATCAACACATTGAACGATGATGAACTTGCACAGGCAAAAGATTTGATTATAAACCAGTGGAAGCCGAACCTCGTTAAATTTGACGCAGAAGGCTTTGGTAAATCATTCGCAAGCGGCGACTTCTGGCTCTGCCAGGGTTATGCAGAAGTTATCTATGGCGAAGTTCCGGAAGAAAAATGGGACGAAACAATTGACTTCTTTATCCCTGCAGAAGGCGGTCCTTCTTACCTCGACAGCATGTGTATCCTCAAAGATGCAAAACATGTTGAACTTGCCAACGAATTTATCAACTACATCCACCGCCCTGAAGTTTATGCAAAATTCCTTGATGCATTCAACTTCCCGTGCTTTGTAATCCCGGCCGCTGCCGAATTCACAACTAAAAAACCAATGTACGACGCAAGCCAGATGAACAACTGTGTTCTTAAGGAAGACATTGCTGAAGGCCTTGATAAATACAATACAATCTGGCAGGACATCCGCTTCTCTGAATAGGACATAACTGCCTGACACAAAGCCGCACTTCAAACTGAAGTGCGGCTTTTTTTTTCAGAAAAAAAACTGATATTTATTCAATCAATATATGTTTTATCGGGAAATTTCGAGTTTTTCGGATATCAGCAGGTGCAGATCTGCCGTAGGCGAGGTTACGGCACAAACTCGCCTGAGCTTCGCTCACTGCGATGTTTGTTGACGTGTTCTCGCTGAGAGGCAGATTTGTGTTGGGAATAATTTGAAAAACTCGAAATATGGTCTGAAAAAAAATATTGTTGTATAACACGCTTTTTTTGAATAAAGCGTGGCGAAAATGTTAAATTCTGCCGATATTATATGGACGAAGGAGCAAAAAACGCGACTTCGATTATAACAAAATAACGTGATTGGGACATGCTGACACTATCAGAATTTAAAGATTCGATCGACAAATTTTTTATGCCGCTTGTAATTGGCAAACCCGTCCTTGACGGTAAAAGCGCAGTGGATTTTGAAATCCTTTACATAAACGAGGCATTTACAAAAAAATTCAACAAACTTGCTAGAGAAGGAATGTTCTTTAATAGTTTTAAAGACGGTCTTTCAATCGAAATGCCATGGGCAAAAACAGTTGAAGAAGTTCTCGAACACAACAGCACCGTTTCCCACACATTCTATTCAAAAAAATATTCCTGCTGGCTTTTGATTACCATGAATTCAATCACCGGTAATTTAATTGCATTCAGCGTTCTGGATATTTCCCAAGAAAAGGACCGCGAAGAAACTCTCAAACAGCAGAATCAGCGCCTTGCAAAACTTACCGAAGAACTGTCAAATTCCCAGGATTCACTTAAAAACGAACTTGATAAAATTGCCTCTCTCAACGAGGAATTAAAATTTATCGCCTACCACGATACCCTCACAAAACTCAATAACAAACAGCAGCTTTTTGAAGACATGGAAACTGCCAGACAGGAAGCCGCAAAGAACGACACCAAGTTTGGTATCATTATGATGGACCTGGACAACATGAAGTTCATCAACGACTCACGCGGACACGCTGCCGGCGACCAGCTGATTTGTAACGCGGCAGAAATTCTTAAACATTTTGAACCAAACGGCCTTAAATCCTATCGTTTTGGCGGTGATGAATTTGTCGTTCTTGCGCAAAATCTTTCAAGCCGTGACACTCTGCTCAATATCGGCGATGTAATTCTCGAGACATTTAACGCTGACGGAATTGAATTTTCAGGCGGTCTTGCAGTTTATCCGGACGACTCCCTCGAATGCGGCGAACTTCTTAAATTCTCTGACATGGCAATGTTTGAAGCCAAAAAGAATGCCCGCAATAATCTCTGCTTCTTCCAGAACCCGATGCAGGAAAGATTCCTGGACAGACTTAATATTCAGGTGCGTATTTCTGACGCCCTCGTTAATAATGAATTCCAACTGTACTACCAGCCGCAGTTTGATGTTGCGACAAACAAGCTGCGCGGTTTTGAAGCACTTTTACGCTGGCATGACGAAATGCTCGGCTGGATTAATCCTGAACGCTTTATTTCAATTGCCGAAGAGACAAAACTTGTAATTCCGCTCGGTGACTGGGTAATGGACACTGCGCTCAAAACTTTGAGCGACTGGGTTAAAAATTACAATTTTGACGGAATTATGAGCGTTAACGTTTCGCCGATTCAGTTAAAGAAACCGGACTTTTTATTCAACCTGAAAGAAAAGATTAAAAAGTACAATATCGACACAAAACATCTCGAAATCGAAATCACTGAAGGCGTAATGATTGACAACAAGGAAGAAGTTATCAAACTTTTGAACCAGATTCGTGCCATGGGAATCGGAATTTCCCTCGACGACTTTGGTACGGGCTACTCTTCGCTCAATTACCTTCAGGTACTGCCGATTACAACACTTAAAATTGACAAATCATTTATCGCAAACATCACTTCCAAAGATGGTGTTGAAGCAAATATTACAGACTCGATTGTTTCCATGGTTACAAAAATGGGCCTTGATACAATCGCAGAAGGTGTTGAATATCCGGAACAGTTAAACATCCTTAAAAACATCAACTGTAAGACAATTCAGGGATTTTTGACTGCTAAACCTATGTCCCTTGATCGCTGTAATGCAATGCTTTCCGGCGATGCAAGTGCCATCCTGACAATCAATAACGATAAAGAACCACAGGAATGAAAAAACTAAATCTGTTCAATCTCGCAATTTTTGCACTCTGTTCAATTCCTCTCTCTGCAGACGAGGGAATCAAACTTGAATTCAAATATAAGGCCGATGACAACTTTTCGCTGATTTCTACAGTTGAAGAAGATGTTAAATACAACGGCCGTTTGAACCACCATGCCCAGATTTTAAGCCGCGTTACAGAACGGCTTACCGAAGTCGACAAAGACGGACGAGGTCACATCCAGGGTACCTTTATGACAAGCGAACAGTCATCAGGCGCAGGCATTTCAAAAGGTTCCTACAAATGGGGCGAAACCTTTGAAAGCGACTTCTGGCGTGATAAATCTGGCCGTTTTGAAATCGACAGCAGATACTTTATGCCTGTAATCCGTGACCTTCCTGTCTTTCCGGACAAAAAGGTTAAGGTCGGAGACGAATGGAATGCAGAAGGCTACGAAGCAGAAGACCTTCGCCGCGGATTTGGAATTGAAGAACCGTTCCACGTACCTTTTGTAGCAAAATACAAATACGAACGCGACGAAAAGGGAATTTCATCGGATTCAAGCAAAGAAGAAAAAACATTCCAGATAATCACTGCAAACTACTCTCTTTATTACGAAACTCCGGCCATCAGCCGCCCGAAAGGCGATTATCCTGTTACCACAATGGGCTATTCAAACCGCACAATCTGGTGGGACAACGAAAAGGGGCAGATTGACCATTACACGGAAAACTTCAGAATCGTAATGGAAACAAGCCTTGGAAACCAGTATTCATTTACCGGAACCACAAATGTTGAAGTAACTGAATTCAAACGCAGTGCCACTGAAGAAAACGTAAAAGATGTCATGCAGAAGGTTGAAGACTTAGGTCTTGAAGATATTTCCGTAACAAAAACAGAAAAGGGCCTTACAATCTCCCTCGAAAACATTCAGTTCCTGCCGGACTCTGCAGTTCTGCAGGAAAGCGAAATGGTAAAAATTCAAAAAATCGGTGCCATTTTAAATGAATATGAGGGCAACGACCTTTTGATTGCAGGACACACAGCACGTGCCGGAAGCGAAGAATCCTGCCAGCTTTTGAGCGAAGAGAGAGCTTCGGCTGTTGCAGACTTTTTAGTTCAGCTGGGTGTACGCGAAAAGAAGCATATTTTTACACAGGGCTTTGGTTCAAAAGTTCCGGTGGCTTCAAACAAGACAGAACGCGGAAAGGCTAAAAACCGCCGTGTAGAAATCACAATTCTCGATAAATAACAGCTTATTATATAAAGCCACTGAGACTTTTTAAAAATCAGAGCAATGTAATATACAGGAGGCTCTGATTTTTTTATGTCCGAAGAACTTTTTACAGAAGGCGTCGATTACCCGGCACAGAGTTTTGACACAGACGAAGAACTTGAAGAAAGTCCGCTGATACAGGCGGCAAGAAAGGTGTTCGGAGTCCGCTATCTTTTTCCGTGGCAGCAGCTTGTAATTTCCAACATTCTCGACAGCGCCGGGGCAATCGGAGAAGACTTTGAGCAGCCGGATGAATTGAATGACGATGTCTGCCGCGGCCGTCAGGTTGTCCTTCTTCCGACAGGGGCCGGAAAGAGCCTTTGTTTTTTAACGCCCGCAATTCTTTTGCCGAGAGCAACTCTTGTAATCTACCCTCTTCTGGCACTTATGGCAGACCAGGAAAGGAGAATCCAGGGGGCAGGCCTTGACTGCGTTGTTTTAAGAGGCGGCCTTGAAGAAAGTGAAAGGCAGAAAATCTTTGATAAAATCCGCTCAGGCGTAAAAGTAATTATCGCAAATCCGGAAGTTCTTCAAAGCAATCAGATTATTCAGGTTTTAAAAGAAACAAAAATCTCGCACATTGCAATCGACGAAGCCCACTGCGTAAGTGAGTGGGGAGACACATTCAGGCCGTCATACCTGACGCTTGGAAAGGTTATAAAAGAACTCGGAGTATACGTTGTTACCGCATTTACCGCCACCGCAAGCGCTGTCGTTCTTGACCGCATACAGGAAGTTTTATTTGAAGAAAAGGCACATCTCCTTCAAAGCTCGGCTGACAGGGCAAACATTCACTACGAAGTGCGATATGCTTATGCCAAAAAGAAGGCCGTTCTAAAAGCCGTAATAGAGTCTAAAAAACCACTGATTGTATTCTGTTCAACAAGGGCCAGGACGGAGGACATGGCGCGCCTTATAGACTCTTATTACAACTGCGGCAATGTGCGCTTTTACCACGCAGGGCTCACTAAGGAAGAAAAGAACAAAATCGAAAAATGGTTCTTTGACAGCGACGACGGGATCCTGACGGCGACCTGCGCCTACGGAATGGGAATGGACAAGGGAAACATCTACACGGTTATCCACCTGGACGCGCCGGACCACCTGGAAAACTTTATTCAGGAGGCGGGCCGCGCAGGGCGCAAGGGAGACAATGTAAATTCAATTTTGATATGGAGTCATCAGGACACAGCGCGCTGCCGCCACATGAGCAGAAACAGCCGTGAGCGCGTGATGCTCGACTTTGCCTACAGCAAAACCTGCCGCCGTAATTTTATGCTCAATTACCTGAGCGGCGAGCACACCGAATGCGCCGGATGCGATATCTGTGACGCGCGTGCAGCCGGAAAAGAATTGTCTTACCGCGCAAATGATGCCCGGACAGCGGTCAGGTTCATCAAAAAGTATTCGAGGATGTTTACAAAGGATGAATGTACTCATGAACTGACAGAGATTTTTAACAGGGAAGATTTGCCTTTACTAAAGAAAAATATCTGGGAGTCATCAGACATAAGGGAAATCCTGAATCAGCTCATGGGAGACAGGCGCATAAAAAAAACAGGCGGTCCGTGGAAAGACCGTCTGCAGATTGTAAAAAGAAAAAAAGGTTTATTGAATTATATCACTCCTCGCCAGCGCCACCGTCTCCATCATCTCCGCCGTCGCCTCCATCATCTGAAGGCGGTGCTGGACGCGGAGCTGCAGAAGCTTTCTTAACGCGTGGTTTTGGAATCTTTTTCCGGTATCGTGTAACGTAGCCTGCAAAATTCATCAGCAAAACACAGGCAACAGCCGCAATAATAACATTTTTATTCATGATAACGGCTTTGATTATTTCCAGTAATTTGTCCATAGTTATTTATCGGCCGTATTGATTTTAATTTTTACAATTATCTGTTGACCAAGGTCCGCGTGCCCGTTAGAATTCGTCATTATGATTGGAATTGTAGATTACAACGCCGGCAACATTAAAAGTGTTGAACGCGCACTTAACTTTCTGAAAGCAGAATATGTTTTATCAAAAAATCCCGCGGACCTGGAAAAGGCAGACAAATTGATTTTTCCTGGAGTCGGCGAAGCCGCTTACGCAATGGAGCAGCTCAAAAAGACTGGATTCGATTTGTTTTTAAAGGACTGGGCTCAGGCTCAAAAACCGCTCATCGGAATCTGCCTCGGCTCTCAGATTATCTTTGACTGGTCAGAAGAAGGCGATGTGGAATGCTTAGGTCTTTTGCACGGAAAAGTTAAGCACTTTGAAACCGTTTATAAAAACAACGGCGTACAATCCTCTCTAAAAATTCCTCACATGGGCTGGAACAACCTCCAGTACGTAAACGGAAGTTCACCGCTCTTTGATGGAGTTGATAAAAATTCAGACTTTTATTTTGTTCACTCATATCTGATTCAGCCGGATGACGAGACAATCGTTAAGGCCTATGCAGACTACGGTGTCAAGGTTCCGGCCTGTGTCAGCCGGGGAAGCATTACTGCATTCCAGTTTCACCCGGAAAAGTCAGGCAAGGCGGGGCTTAAAATTCTCCAGAACTATTTGAACAGTTAGCCGGTTGAATACAGATTATTTAATGAGGAAATTATGCTTAAAAAACGAATTATTGTTTGTCTTGATGTAAAAGACGGAAGAACCACAAAGGGTGTTAAGTTTCAGAACAATGTAGACATCGGCGATCCTGTTGAAATGGCAAAAAAATACTACGAACAGGGCGTTGATGAACTTGTATTTTACGATATTATGGCAAGTGCCCGTGGACGAGGCCCGATTCTTGATTTAATCAGCCGTGTCGCAGAGCAGGTATTTATTCCATTCTGTGTCGGCGGCGGAATCGGTTCAATCGAAGACATCCGTTCTACAATTCTGGCCGGTGCCGAAAAAATCAGCTTGAATTCTCAGGCAGTTAAAAATCCGGACCTGATCCGTGAAGGTGCACGCATTTTTGGAAACCAGTGCATCGTTCTTGGAATGGATGCCGCAAAAGACGACACCTGCCCGAGCGGATACCGTGTTTACATTAACGGAGGCCGCGTAAAAACTGATTTTGATGCTCTTGAATGGGCTAAAAAGGCAGTAAGTCTTGGTGCCGGCGAAATCGTACTGAATTCAATTGATGCAGACGGTATGAAAAACGGCTACGAAATCAACCTTACCAGAATGATTTCAGAAAGCGTAAGCGTGCCGGTTATTGCCTCAGGCGGTGGCGGCAAAAGCGAGCACCTTGCCGATGTACTTACACAGGGCAAGGCCGACGCCGCACTTATAGCCAGCATGGTACACTCTATGGGATACACAGTTGACGGAATCAAAAAAGATTTGTCAAAAGCAGGTATCCCGGTAAGAATGTAATTAATATTCTTCTGAGTGGCGGCTGCTCTTCTTGTAAGCGCTTGCACCGCTTCTGTTTGTCGATGTGTGAACACGGGTTCTTCCGTGTTCATTTTTAAATCCTGACCGTCTGGAAGTTTTTTCTCCCCCGCGGTTTTCTCTTCCTTCCCTTTTTGCAACTGAATATCTGTCGCGTTCAAAACCACCACGGCGTCCGCGGTCTGCTCCTCTGGAAGAGCGGTCTGAGCGCGAGCGTCCTGTAAAGTTGTTTTCTTCTTTTGAATCAAGATGCATGTGAGGCATGTCTTTGCGGCTCTTAGAAAGTTCCAGGGCACGGATTGCGTTGCTTGAAGGAAGGCTTACGAGAGAAAAGTTCTGGCTTACATCAATCTGGTCAACCATACGTCCCGGAATATGGAGCAAATCACTGAAATAAGACGCGATTGAGCGCGCGTTAAAGCCGTCCCTTCTGCCAAGCTGAACATAGATTCGTTTCTGGTTAGGATTTGCGCGCGATCGGTTAGAAGCAATTCTTCCGTAATGAGATTTATCGAGCGACTGACCGAATGTAATCTTTAATACACCTGCAAGAACCTGTTTTGGATCTGCATCCTGACAAAGTTCTTCTGCCATCCTGTTATAAAACTCTCCTGCGTCCACTGGCTGAGGTGCAGATTCTTCTGAAGCCGGAGCGTCTAGGCTCACATCTGGCTCAAGCGGGATGTCCGAAACTTCGCTTTCCGGCTGATTTTCTGCAGCAGGTTTTGCAAGACCGAGTTTTTCCTTTATGTCGCCCAAAATACGGAGTCGTTTTGAATTCAATACGTCGTCGATTTCCGGGATTTCTTCCTGGGTCATTTCGCCTTTCGCGGCACGGCGCACTGCGTTTCTCAGGTATTCAAGCTTACGGCGCTCTTCCGGTCTGACAAAGGTTACGGCAATTCCTGAAGTGCCAGCACGGCCTGTACGGCCAATGCGGTGAATGTATGTGGCGCCGTCAAACGGCAGGCTGTAGTTAACAACGTGACTCAAGCCTGTAATATCGATACCGCGGGCAGCAACGTCGGTTGCAACGAGAATGCGTGTTTTTTTGCTTCTAAAACGTGCAAGAATCTTTTCGCGCTGTCCCTGAGGAATGTCTCCGTGCAGGGCTGCGGCTTCGTATCCGCGTTCGTCCAGAAGACGGCTTACCATGTCGGCATCGTTTTTGGTCATAGTAAAGACAAGGCCGTAAAAGTCCGGCGAAATGTCAACAAGGCGGACAAGCGCTTCAATTTTATCGCGTTCGCTTACGACCCAGTATTTTTGTTCAATCAGGAGAGGTTCTTCAACAAAGCCCTCTTCTTCACAGATGTCGTATTCGCCCATAAATTCTTCAGCAATCTGAAGAATCGGTTTTGGCATGGTTGCGCTGAAGAGCAGAATACGGCTCTGGCTGTTTGCACTTGCAAAAATAGATTTGATATCTTCAACAAAGCCCATATCGAGCATTTCGTCGCCTTCGTCGAGGATAAAGTAGTCGATTTTGTCGAGCTTGAGGGTACCGCGTTCAATGTGATCCTTAATGCGGCCCGGAGTTCCGACAACAATTTCTGCACCGCGCTTTAATTCTTTTATCTGGGTTGAATACGATGCTCCGCCATACAAAACTGTAACGCGCGGAAACTTTCCGCTTGTAAATGACTGGAGTTCTGTACAGGTTTGAATTGCAAGTTCGCGGGTTGGTTCAAGAACGAGGGCCCGGACATGGTCACTTTCGGTGCATACGTTCTGAACGATAGGCAGTCCGAATGCGGCAGTTTTTCCTGTTCCTGTTCTGGCTTTTGCGATGATGTTTGCATCCCCGTTCAACAAACGCGGAATTGCAAGTACCTGAATTGGTGAAGGTGTTTTAAAGCCCTTCTTTTCGATTGCGGCGAGTACAGTTGCGTCCAGGCCGAGGTCTTCGAAGGAAATTTCGTCCTTCTCGTCGATTAATGAGTCTTCCATAATGTATCCACAAAACGCCGTGTAGGCCCTTGCAGCACATTAGAGGCCTGGTTTAGCGTATAAAATTAAGCTCACTCCCTGTGAGCGATGTTTAGCCACTATAACTGAAAAGGGCCTTCTAATCAACACCATAATTGAATTTAACCGTTTTTTATGGTATAATGATTTTTATGAGTTCAGAATTTTCAATCAATGAGAAAGTTGTCTACCCAAGTCAGGGCGTAGGCGAAATTAAAGAAATCTTTGAAAAAACAGTTCAGGATAAAACTGTAAAATACTACAAGATTTACCTCGAAGTTTCTGACATGAACGTAATGGTACCTGTCGAAAACGCAAACATGCTCGGTATCCGCAAAATTGTATCTGCGGAAGCTGCCCAGAAAGCACTCGATATGCTCGGTCAGCCAGTTGAATCAGTAACATCTGACTGGAAACTCCGCTATCAGATGAACCTTGACCTTCTCAAAAAAGGAAGCATCGAAGATATTACAAATATAGTACGCTGTTTGTATCACCGTTCCAAGGTAAAGGAACTTCCGATCCAGGAACGCAAACTTTACGACACAGCCCGCAAACTTTTAACAGACGAAATCGCAATTGCACTTGGTCTCGACGTTAAAGATGTTGAATCAATGCTTCATGCAAAACTTGAACCGCTCGGCGCTCTGCACGAAAAGAAAGTTGCTCAGATCGACGATGATGATGAAGATGACGACGAATTTGACGACGAACTTTCAGACTCATCAGGCAGCGGCGATGACGACGATGACGATGATTCTGACGACGGCGACAGCGGAGATGACGCTGACGACGAAGATGAAGACGACGATGATGATGAATAATAATGGCAGACAGAGCGCTCTTGTACTTGTTGCAGGAGGCTCTTCAAGCCGGATGGGAGGTATCAAAAAAGAATACCTTCCTCTTGATGGCGGTACGGTGCTTTCATCGGCCGCCAAAGTTTTTTTACAAACCCTTCCACTTAATCTAATCGCAATTACATATCCTTCCAGAGCCACTCCTGATGAACTTAATGCTTCTCTCAAGGCATGCAGAAACGCTTTTTATGCCGACAGCGAGATTGACTCTTTAATTCAGGAGCACAAGACAAAAGTGATTTTTGTTGAAGGCGGTTCATCAAGACAAAAGTCAGTTTTTAACGCCCTTAATTCGATAAAGATACAAATGCCTGACAATGGGATTGTTCTGATTCATGACGGGGCAAGACCCTTCGTAAGCCCACAGATTGTCACGGACGTTTATAATTCAACAGTTGAATACGGAGCCGCAGTCCCTGGCCTTGAACCGGTTGACACCCAGAACATAATCGACACAGACGGTTTTATCTGGCAGCACCTTGTCCGCTCACAACTCACGGCCGTTCAGACACCTCAGGGATTTTTACTGGATGAATTGTTTGACGCTCACCGTAAAGCCCTGGATTCAAATAAAGAATGCACTGACGACACAGAAATCTGGGATTTATTTGTCCCGGGCGGAAAAGTAAAGGTCGTAAAAGGTGACAGTAAAAACAAAAAAATCACTTATATTCAGGATATAGATTCAACTAAAAAGGAAAACAATAAAATGATCAGATGCGGTCTTGGTTACGATAAACATATTCTTGCAGAAGGTCGCCCTCTCATGCTGGGCGGACTTAACATACCATCCGACCGCGGCGAACTCGGTCACTCTGACGGAGACGCCCTTCTCCACGCAATTACAGACGCTCTTCTCGGAGCTTCCGGCATGGGCGATATAGGTTCATACTTTCCGCCGGAAGAAGCAAAATGGAAGGATGCGGATTCAAAAGTGCTCCTCAAAACTGTCTGGAAAGATATCCGTAATGCCGGCTGGTCGTTAGAAAACCTGGACTGTGTAATCGCCCTTGAAAAACCAAAGTTTTTGCCGCACCGACAGAATGTAATTCAATCGATTGCGGATGTACTTGGTGTTGATAAGAGCCAGGTCTTTGTAAAGGCAAAAACCGGCGAAAAGACGGGAGATGTTGGTCTGGGCAAGGTTGTGGAAGTCTGGACTACCTGTCTTTTGTCAAAATAATCAGGGCATCTCTAGAAATCAAGTTTTGTAGATTTCTAGAGATTTCGATTACTGTTCACCCATTTCGATAACCATTTCTACTTCGCCTTCGCTGCGCTTCATGCTGCGGGCAATTTCTTCAACTGACCATCCCTGTCGCTTGAGCTGGATAATGTTATCTTTTTCCTGAGGTGTAAGGCGCACATTCTGTGGGGCCGGATTTTTCCTGACATCTTCCCGTGCAATTGCAGCAAGAAGGCTCAGTTTTTTGTCGATTTCTGAATCCAGGTTTACAAGGCGTGTTTCTGTACGGCCGATACCTTCACGGCTGTTCTGAATCTTTTCTACACGACTTTCAGTTTCTTCAAGAATACCCTGCAGTGAATTCAACTGCTGAACTGCATCGCTGATTTTTCCCCGGTTGCTGACAATAGCATCGATATTTTTCTGAACATCATTAATCTGGTCAGGCAGGTTGTTTACCTGGCGGGAAGCATCGTTGAGGCGCGATTCAAGTGCCTTGAGTACATCAAATGTCTGGTCAACCTGGCCGGCAATTGCGTCAATCTGTTCCTGCTTCTTTTCCAGGCGGTCATAGCGCGTTGAGATTTCGCCAAGAGTTTCCTGGAAGCTTCGGACGTTAAGCTGCATTCCCTGGAGGTCATCGCTTGTAGTCTGAAGTTCTTCAATCTTTTTGTCCATTGTTCCGCTCAGTTCAACGAGGCGGTTAAAGTCCCGTTCAAGACTGTCGATATGTGACTTTTCATTGTTAAAGTTTGTAAGTTTTGTATTAACTTCGTCGTTTAGACGCTGGATTATCTTAAAGTTTGCCTGAAGTTCATCAACAGTTCCCTGGAACTCTTCTACGCGGGAAATCTGCTGCTTGAGTTCAGAGAGCTGTGTTTCCAGCTGGAGCTTGAGCTGGTCGGCCTTCTGGTAAACCTGCATCTGTGCTGCAAAGGCTTTAACTTCCC
>JAEEGH010018593.1_pt1 | contig 14664 bp, 13 predicted proteins | sample 9134181 | NCBI WGS metagenome assembly JAEEGH01 (sample SAMN16246544, study PRJNA631951) | gut metagenome | biome: gut microbiome; feature: rumen; material: DP-attached | host: Bos | place: Iran: Karaj | collected 2018-10 | reverse complement strand
TCTCGCGATCTTCCATAAACGACAGTTCTTCGTGCATCAGTTCGTAAATGTCATTAGCCAGAGCGGCATACTGGCGGTCGGTCTCGCAAGTGAGATAACGGGGGTGACGGCGCTTGATGTCGCCTGGAGTGATAGTGCTGATGTTGGTTTTCTTTGCCATACAATTCTGATTTTGGTTGCAAAGTTACGAAAACTTATGCAATTACGGCCCTATTTTTCCTCCTTCGCGCGATAAAATTAGGTAAAATAGTAAAAAAACAGCTCAACAGCATGTAACATTTCTGGTTTTGGAGCACCTATAGAGAAACGTAGTCTCTCTGCTTATGAATTTCTCTGACCTGAAGGTGCAGAGTGTGGCGTTGCAATCGGCTCGTTGCCAATGACATTACAGATCGTTATTTATTCCCAACGTGGGAATGTTTTGTTCCCAGCCTGGGAATATTTCGTTCCCAGCGTGGGAATAACATGAACGGCCTCTTTGCTTAATAACCAGCCCTTATTGAAAAATAAGGGTTCCTTATTGGACCATAAATGGCACTTATCCGAGAAAGTTGCTCATCTCTCCCATCAGACCGCCAGAAGCCCTTTATCCAAAGGGCTTCCGTTGATTTCATCCCTCCCTTGGCCCCTCCCGCCATCCCTCCCATATCTCCCCCGTCTTGTATCTCTTCGAGAACGTGAAAGGCTACAGGTTGACGAGTTGGCGTGACTGCGGGAATGGCTTGACGGGAGGGATGACGGGAGAGATATGGGAGAGATCAGAAACATCACTCCCGTGCTCCAATCCCTTTCTACAAAGGCTTTCCCAGAGATTTAGGGAGAGATGAGGGATTTTTGTTTAACAACTGAAAAAACTGCGAATATGGAAGAAAAGAAATTGACATACCAAGATGTTCCTATGGGCTATTCACTGTGCTTCAACGACGAATGCAGTAAGAAGGCTTGTTGCATGCACTATCAGGCCCAGTTGCTGATGCCAAAAGGCCGTCTTGCAGGACCTGCCGTCTATCCTATCGCCTGGCAGGACGGCGACTGCAAGTGTTTTCGCGAGAAGCGGCTCGTGCGGAAAGCATGGGGCTTTACGCATCTCTATGATAACGTTCCACAGCGGGACAAGGCTGAGGCCCGATATTGTGTACGCTCATCCTTTAGTGGAGGCAACGGCCCGTACTACCGAGTCCATAACGGTGAAAACATGATCAATCCTGAAAAGCAGGAAGAGATTATGAAAATCCTGGCCAAGTTTGCCAGCACCGACGGCATCCGTTTCGACCACTACGTCGAGGCATGGGACTTCAGGTAGACAGATGGCAAGCGACAGGTCAGTGACATCTTCTTCATTCATAGCCAACTCCCTGTGAAGCATCGCCAAATGGTATTTCCCATAAACATGCGTCAACTTACAGGCCAGTGTTACATCCTGCGCACGCCGTTTGTAACGCTCTGACAATCCCTGTTGTGGCTTCAGGTGACTGAGTGTTTTCTCTGAGAAATAGTTTTCTGGCATAGCCGATTTTGTCATTCTACCGCAATGCTTCATTCATTTCGCATACAAAAGTATGCAAAAAAAATAGAGAATCTTTGACTAAAATAGTAAAAAGACGTATATGTTAGCGATATTTATTGATTTGGATGCTGTAATTTGAAGAAATTTTAGTATCTTTGTGCAAAAATCAAAACCTCGGCCACATTTTGGCGTACCTTTTGTGTATATTTGCAGAAAAATTTGAAAAATATGGTTAGTAATGAGCGAGGACAAAGCTTGATAAGCAAATATGTATGGGTGATTAGTACCATCCTTCAGGCTGGAAAGATTTCCTTCGAGGAGCTGAATAGAAAATGGCTTCGCAATACGGAGATCAGTAGAGGTGTGGAGATTCCCAAACGCACTTTTGACCACTGGAAAATGGCCATAGCAGACATTTGGGGTCTGTATATAGAGAATGAGGGCAAGGGCGAATATCGCTATTTTATAATGAACGAGAAAGAAATCAGAGAGAACGGTCTCCGCTCATGGCTCTACAACGCATTCTCTGTAAGCAATGCACTGGTCAGCAGTCAGAGCATCAAAGATAGGATTCTGCTTGAATCTGTTCCTTCTGGACAATGCTATCTTCAGTCGATCATTGAGGCGATGAAAGAGAACCGCGTACTCAACATCACCTACCATGATTACAATAAGAACGAGGAGAATAGCTTTGATGTGCATCCCTACTGCGTGAAGTTATTCCGCCAGCGTTGGTATCTGGTAGCTCGCAGAACGAATACCTATTATAATAATAAAAAGCCATTTATCTATATGCTCGACTGCATCAAAGATCTTCAAGCAAAGGACGAAACCTTTGAAATGCCAAAGGACTGGAGCGCAGATGAGTTCTTTGATGGATGTTTCGGCATCGGTGCTGACCCACGAATAGATAAACAGTTAGTCAAGCTAAAAGTGTCTGCAGGACGGGCCAATAATATCCGCGACCTGCCGATGCATAAGTCTCAGAAGGAGGTTGAATGCAACGAAGAGTATAGTATCTTTTCTTATTACTTACGTCCAGAGTTTGATTTCCAACAGGAATTGCTTTGGAATGGTGAGGATATAGAAGTGTTAGAGCCTGCTTGGTTACGCAAGGAGATGGCAAGGAGAATTCTGCGTATGCGGATTAAATACAAGGAGAATTATAAAATGAAAGAGTTGGATAATAGTAGGGAAAGAAAAAAACGCTTCATCCAAACTAAACGCAAAAATCTTCCAACAGAGCTCAAAGACTTTGCAGCAATCGATTTCGAAACTGCCAATTTCGAGCGTAGCAGCATCTGCTCCGTAGGCATCGTCATAGTACGTAATGGCGAAATTGTAGATTCGTTCTACTCTCTCATACGGCCAGAGCCAAACTATTACAACAACTTTTGCAGCAATATTCATGGATTGTGTCAACAAGATACGGACAATGCGCCTATTTTTCCAAAGGTATGGGCAGAGATTGAGTCACGGATTAAAGGACTTCCCTTTGTGGGCTACAACAAGTTCTACGTCGAAGCCTGCCTTAAGGCAGTATTTCGCACCTACCAGATGGACTATCCGAATTATGCTTTTTACGACACACTTACCATTTCTCGACATAAACTCACAGAGTTACCCAACTACCACCTTGTCACCATAGCTTCCGCCTGTGGTTATCAAATCAAGACCTATAATGCATTGTCATATGCAGAAGCTTCTGCGTGGATAGCAAGAAAGGTGTATGAATGAGATATATTCTTAATTGAAGCCCTACATTTCGATACAAAAAAGAGGAGCAGAATTATGGAAAAGGAGAGACCAAAAGAAATAGAGACAGAATTTGAGCCGACCAGATGGATTGTGCCTGAACTAAGAGAATATCCTACTTCTATGACGTTGTATCCTCATATTTCTTCAGAAGATATTGACCTCTCTTGTGTAGGTGAACTTCCAGAGCCTAAATTGTTTCATGTGGATGATAAAGATATAGATATAGAAAATTATAATAAAAAATGAGTGTAAATTATAATATGAAATTAGATAAAGAGGATTTGTTTGCGATAATAGCGATATTGTTTGCTGGAGTTATTATGTTTGGATGGCTATATAGTATTGCCTATTCCTATGATAAAGAAATCAGAGACCGATAGAAGAGTGACTGCGTACAAAGGAGTTTTCCTATAAGGGTCATAATACATCATGTTCAAAACAAATAGAACGTTTGATGGTATGAGTGTGGTGCATGACCCTAACTGTGAGTGCCTGTTAAAGAAGGATTCCATTTAGATTTCAAGGTTTAGATTATGAGTGTGAATTTTAAAGCATTGGGAGGTTTACTTACGTTCAGATATATCAACGAAGTTGAAGATCTGGACTTGGATGACTTGCAGGATATTGTTAATGACCTGGAAGAGGAGTATAGTGTAATTAATAAGGATCGTAAAGAACTGAGAGGAGAGATAAATAAAATAAGAGAAGTTATCGACAAGAAGAATCCAGAAGAGAAGAGGGAGAAGATAAAAAACAAACAAAAGTCGGCTAAGGATATATTGGGTGATGAGGATATTCCTTACGAGGTGAGGATGAAGTATATCATTGATGCCTATAGGAAGGACCAGAAGAAGTGGGGTAAACTGTATGAATATGCGAAGCACTTAGAAGACGAGGTGATAAGACTAAAAAACATCTTGATTATCAATGGGTATGCAGACCCAGGGGTTATAGATGATGTAAAACCCGCTCAGGTCATTACAGAACTTCGAGAAGAGAATAAAGAATTAAAACAAAAGCTCAATATAATGCAACAGGCTGTAAATGACCCTGAAGGTACAATTAGGCTACTTGAGGAAAGAATGGCAGAAACATATCCGAAAAGGGTTCATAAAATGAGTTCATATAAGAAAGTCATCAAAAGCCAAGAAGACTATATCATAGCTTTGCAGAAGTTGCTTGATGAGAATGGTATTAAGTATCACGAAAAATGCCCCATCAACGACATTGAGGCCAATGGCGCTGATGCGATTGATGAGAATGCAGTAAGAGATTAAATATAATAGGACAACGGTATCACAGAAATAGCATATATAATAAAGATGCAAGTATGACAGAAAAATTAGAAGAACAGAGGAATAATTTCTTGCTTGATGTAAGGGCTGCTGTGAAGAGAAATCAGGTAGTCGTGATGATTCTGTATAACTCAGATGAAAACGATTATCTTACTATGAGTAATGGCTATGGCATAGAATTTGACGAGGTACTAAAGTCGTTCTGCGAAATGCCTTTCCTTGGCAGAATTACTCCAGAGAAAGTATTTGAAGGCTGGGAAGAGTATTTCGATGATGTGGCATTGGCTGAGATTTACGGTTTTGAGTTGGAGGATGGTATGGTGCAAATCGCTATCCTTGAATATTATATTATGCCATCAGAAGAAACTGAAGAATGTAATAATTGAATCAAAGTATGAAAAAGAAAAGTCCTATACATGCCTATAAACGTCTGTTGGCAAAAGACCAAGACTGGGATTATGCCTACCTCATAGCACTGGAAAAGAAGAAACTCCAGCGGATGCATGACTGCATCAAGCGTGAAGGCCATTTGGAAAACAATGCCATCGTAGTACGTGACATTGCTATCTGCATCCGTCTGATAGACATCTTCATGGAGGACGATTCCGCTCATAACACATGGCTGCACCAGTCTTTCTCTGGAGAAATGAAATTCCGCAAACTGAAAGACGGGCTATTCGCACTTGACGATACAGACAGAAAGCCCATCGCCGATTATCCTGTCTATGTGAACGTGAAGAATGAGCGACGTTTCTTCCGCGCCACCCCTATCAGGGATGCACAGACGGCAGGTGACAGAGATAGAGCCATCCTCTCAACAGTAAGCCTGCGCCAACAGAAAGCCCTCCACCTCTATCATCTAATCAGGGAGTATAACCTGCTGACATGGTGGGACTAACCCCTTCTTTGGATAATAATTGTGAAAAGCTCTGGATATTTGAAATTTTTATTGATTTGGATGCTATAGTTTGAAGATTTTTGATTATATTTGCAGTCTATAATACTCCATGTGTATGTACATCCATCACCGCATAGAGATCAAGCCCAACAAAAAGCAGATAACCTACTTCCGTAGGTCGTTCGGCGTTGCCCGGTTTGCCTATAACTGGGGCATCGATACATGGGAACGGCTGACGAAGGAGGGACAGCATCGCAGTGCCATTGAACTGACGAGGATATTCAACGGCATCAAGGCAGAGCAGTTTCCGTTTGTACTGAATGTTTCCAAGTCGGTTCCAGAGTACGCTTTCAGACATCTACAAAGGGCGTACATGGAATACTTCAAGTCGCTGAAAAACCATGATAACAAATACGGCAAGCCTACAAAGAAAAAGAAACGCGATCGCTTTGGCTCGTTTACCTTCAAGGGTGACCAGTGGCTGCTGTCGTGGACTAACAAGACCTCGAAGGCTTTAGATAACGAGCCGCACAACCTTGACCACAAACACCAATACCTGCGACTGCCGAAGGTGCATACCTACGTGAAGATGATGGAGCCGTTGCGCTTTAATGGCAAGGTGTCCAGCGTGACCATCATGCAGCACAGCGACAAGTATTATGCCGTGTTCTGCGTCAACATCACCGAAGAAGAATACCAGCGTACCCACAAGCCAGCCGTTGGTGAGGGGCCGCTCGGCATAGACCTTGGCGTTCACTCGCTGATGGCTCTGAGCAATGGCTTGGTGGTGGAAAACCCGAATGTTTTGGCAAAATTGGAGAAGCACATCATCCACCTGCAAAGGAAGAGTGAACGGTGTGATCATCCTCACAGCAAGCGGCAGCACAAGAAGGGAGTGCAGAAGAGCAAGAACTACATCAAGGCCTGTGCCAGATATTCTAAACTGCTTCGCCGTTCGTGGTCGATACGCGACGACTTCGACCAAAAGCTGACAACCTGCCTCGTGCGCCACTACTCAGGCATAGCACTTGAGACGCTCGACGTAGAGCCGATGTCGAAGGACAACATAGGCTTTAACAAGCGGCAAGGCAACAAACTAAACAGGGATGCAGCATGGTATACGCTGAAAACGCTCATCATTAACAAGGCAAAGCGCATGGGACGCAAGGTGGCCATCGTGCCAGCCTATACCAAGACCTCTCCCATCTGTTCACGGTGCGGTACGGAAATACTGGGTCTTACCATCAGACACCGTGTCTTCCGCTGTCCCGTCTGTGGATTTGTGGCCGACCGTGATTATAATGCAGCATTGAACATAGAAAAATACTTAGGGATGGGCAGTCCCGAGGCCGAAAGGTCTAAGCCTGCGGACTGTGGCGCTCTACTATCGGACTTCCAAAAGAATCGAATAGTAACGACACAGGTTGAACCAGGAAGAAAGTACACTCGTAAGACTGATAAATCTTTCATGCCAGCCCTGTTGGTTTAGCTCTTTATCTTAGACGTTATTAAACCAACATAGTTCCGCTTATTAGCGGCTCCCCGTGACATCACGATATCACGGGGATTTTTGTGTCTTTATGTCTACCCTTGCCCCCGAAACAACCAAATCGTATCTTGCGAGAAAAAGTTTTTCTGACGCAAGAAAAGAATAAAATGTTTAGCAGGGCTATAGACCATCTCGTTTTAAGCAATGTTACTTTATTATGTATTTCTTTCCATTCATTATGTTGATACCTTTTGTGGGAGTTTGCAACTTTTGTCCTGATAAATCATAATAAACATTTGTTTTAAAACTATCATTATTAACAACATTGATGCTGTTCGGCTGTGGATCGTTATCTGTTAGGGCAACGATGCTCTTGAATCTATTCCATGGAGATTGTATCTTGTAAGCGGTAATAGAGGCAGATGGAACATGTAATGTTGCATTTGTATAATTTGACCAGAGAAAAGCCTCATAGTCTGTTGTTGGTACACTCTCGGCATAGCAATAAAAATCCGTTAGTCCTTCACATTCAGAGAATGCACTATGGTCAATCTTTTTAATTCCATCACCTATGATGGCAGTAGTCAAGTTGATACACCAACCGAACGTTTTAAATATTGATAATCAGCAACTTACATCTTAAACGGTAGAAAAGTGACGTTGGGGATTCTTGGGCGCCCCAAAAGAATGAAGATTTAACGAATTTAACGTTTAAAAACGAATCACGAACTCAATTGTGAAGTGAAATAGACGTTAGATAGGATGCTGATAATTTAGAGTGAATAGTAAAGACCTGAAAACGACACATAATTTGATAGCTTTAGGAAACATATTCTTTTTACCTGCCATTTGGTCAATGCTCTTTATTTCTTCATTTATTACCTTTTTCTGTCTTTTTGGGGTGATTTTATGATACAGAGCAGAATTAGTGATAAATCGAACAGTAAAAATTGGATATTAATGTTTAATTTTGCATTCAAAAACAAACAAAAAAGAACATCATAGAAATGTTGGCATCATGGATATACAGGATTTAAAGCCCCGCAGGGGGGACGACACTTATAGGATAGGTGATAGCGATGAGCTGGTCGTGATGGAGAATATTGGCACCGTACCATCGGGTGTTGTTTGTTTGCAAAATCACGGCGTTCTCTTCTTTATAACTGAAGGCAGGGCACAGCTCGAATACGACGGCCATGTTGTGCAGTTACAAAAGAATGACTTGTTTCTCTATATGGTCCACAGCACGGCCGCCAACTTTATGGCGTCATCGGATTTTAATTGCCGACAGATTTGGTTTTCACGCAGTGAGCTTTGGAACATCGATATCTATAATCTAATCAGTGTTCCAGATATGTCGCAGCTCAAACTGCATCCTGTTGTCCATCTTTCCGATGACGATATCAAACTTTGTGACACCTATTTCCAGTTGCTGTGCAGCAGAATGAAGTCGTCCACATCTGCACTCACCCCCGATATCGTACGTTCACTCTTAGGCACTATCATGTTGGAATTACTGTCCATCATGCGGCGTAATTCAGAGCGGGCGGTTGAAGAGGTTCGGCAGGAAGACCCCAATTCCAGCCTTCATAAGAAACGGATTATCGACAATTTCATAAAGTTAGTGGAAGAGAGCGACGGCCGCATCCGCAGGGTGGATGAATTTGCCAGCCAACTGAATGTCACCCCGAAATATCTCTCTACCATTCTCAAGGAAGTGATGAATCGCAGGCCGAGTACTTATATACAGCTCTATACATTGAAAGCCATTGAGCGCCGCCTGCGCTTCACCGACATGACGATGCAGGAGATAGCCAACGACTTGAATTTCCCCAATCCCTCGTTCTTTGGCAAATATTGCAAAGAACATTTGGGTATGACACCGTTGGAATATCGAATGAAATACCACAAAGGGACATGAAAAAGATTGTATTGAGAAGTGAATTCTAATAATATTAAATAAATAATAAGGTGTAACATGAACAAGTCAAGAATGAAAACGATGATGAGTACCAGTCGTTTGACAAAGATGACGCGAGTGGCGATGCTCGGGTTTCTCATGGCGTTGCCGCTGACCTCTGAGGGCCAGCGGCTGCTGACGCTCGACAGTTGTAGGGCGATGGCACTGAGGAACAACAAACAGTTGGGCGTGGCGAAGATGAAGCAGGAGGTGAACGCCAACCAGCGGAAGTCGGCACGCACGCAGTATCTGCCGAAGGTGAATGCTGTGGGCGGGTACATGTGGATGAGTCGTGAGATATCCTTACTCAACGACGACAAGAAAGAGGCACTGAACAACCTGGGCACGAACGTTACGGGGAAGTTGCAGGACGCCTTGTCACCGTTAGTGTCGTCATTGCCGGCATCGACGCAGGCGAAGGTGGCTGGCGACATGGGACTGTTTGCCGGTGCGCTGAACAAGGTAGGTGCTGGTATTGCTGAAGGTCTTCAGCCTGACCATCGCAGCATGATGGGCGGCGCGGTGACGGTGACGCAGCCTGTGTTCATGGGCGGTGCCTTGGTGGCGGCGAACAAGATGGCTGACATCAACGAGGAGATGGCCGCGAACTCGTTGGAGATGAAACGGCAGAATACCTTATATAATATAGACCAGGCGTACTGGCAGGTGGTGTCGCTGCGTCATAAGCAGACACTGGCCGAGAGCTACGTGGAGCTGGTGAAGAAGCTGAAGGGTGACGTGCAGAAGATGATTGACCAGGGCGTGGCCACGAAGGGCGACGGCCTGAGCGTCGGCGTGCGTGTCAACGAGGCCGAGATGGCGCTGACGCAGGTGCAGGACGGTCTGGCACTGTCGAAGATGCTGCTGTGTCAGTTGATCGGGCTGGACGAGGACGAGGCGATTACCCTGGCGGACGAGGAGAGTGCCGGGCTTGGCGCGGAGCTTGCTGGGACACAGCAACATGCAGGACAGGCGGACGTAGCGTTCGCGAACAGACCGGAGCTGAAGGTGCTGCAGAACACCGTGGACCTGAGCCGGCAGACGACGAACGCGCTGAAGGCGGGAAACCTGCCGACAGTGCTGCTGACGGGCGGATACATGGTGTCGAACCCGAACCCGTTCAACGGTTTCGAGAAGGAGTTCGGCGGCGTGTGGAATGTGGGCGTCGTGGTGCGCGTGCCGGTGTGGAACTGGGGCGACGTGAAGTATAAGGTGCGCGCCTCGAAGGGAGCGACCGCGATGGCGAAGCTCGAACTGGACGACGCACGGGAGATGATAAGCCTGCAGGTGAGGCAGAGCAACTTCAAGGTGAAGGAGGCTCAGAAGAAGCTGACGATGGCGCTGTCGAACGTGGCGAATGCCGACGAGAACCTGCGCATGGCGAACCTCGCCTTCAAGGAGGGAACGGCGTCGTTCACGACGGTGATGGAGGCGCAGACGGCGTGGAACTCGGCGCAGTCGCAGCTCATCGATGCGGAGATTGGCGTCAAGCTCTCAGAGGTGGAACTGCAGAAGGCACTTGGAACACTTCAGTAAATTGATAATTGATAATTCACAATTGATTATTTAAAAATATTATGGCAGACAAAGCAAAAGAACAGCATAACAACATCCTGCTGGCTGTGGCAGGTTTTTCGGCAGTAGTAGCAATCGTGGCGCTCATCGGTTTCCTGGCCCTGGGGCGCGATCCCGAAGTGATACAGGGCGAGATGGAGGTTGAGGAGTACCGTGTGTCGGGCAAGGTGCCTGGCCGAATCCTGGAACTCCGTGTGAAGGAGGGCGACATGGTGCAGGCGGGCGACACGCTGGCCATCATCGAGGCTCCCGAGGTGGAGGCGAAGATGACGCAGGCGCAGAGTGCCGTGGACGCTGCCGCGGCCATGGAACAGATGGCCAAGAACGGTGCCCGTCGCGAGCAGATACAGGCCGCCGCGCAACTCGTAGAGCAGGCGAAGGCCGGCTTGGAGATTGCCGAGAAGTCGTATAACCGCATGAAGGTGCTCTTCGACGAGGAGGTGGTCTCAGCCCAGAAATTCGACGAGGCCGAGGCGATGTACAAGTCGGCCCAGGCTCAGCTGAAGGCCGCCAAGAGCCAGTACGAGATGGCCGTGAACGGTGCCCGCGCTGAGGAGAAGCGCGCCGCCTCGGCCAGCGTCGGTCAGGCTCGCGGCGCCGTGCAGGAGGTGACGAGCTACATCAAGGAGACCGTGCAGGTGGCGCAGATGGCCGGCGAGGTGACAGACGTCTATCCGAAGGTGGGCGAGCTCGTCGGCACAGGCACGCCGATTATGTCGATTGCCGTGATGGACGACCAGTGGGCGACGTTCAACATCCGCGAGGACCAGCTGAAGGACATCAAGGTGGGTGCGGAGCTGAAGGTTCGCATTCCCGCCCTCGACGCGGAGACGACGATGAAGGTGACGTCGATGAAGGACAAGGGTTCGTTTGCCGTGTGGAAGGCCACGAAGGCCAGCGGCCAGTACGACCAGAAGACGTTCGAGGTGAAGGCCCGTCCGACCACTGCCGTGAAGGACGTCCGTCCGGGCATGTCGGTGATACTGAAGAAGTGAAAAGTGAAGAGTGAAGAGTGAAAAATTTGCTTCCGCTACAATGAAGTATATTTCTCAAATATTCAACATCGCACTGCGCGAGCTCGACATCCTGCGGCGGAACCGCATCTACGGCTTCTGCATGGTGGTGTTCCCCGTGCTGCTGGTGGTGTTCTTCACCACGATGCTCGACGACGGCGTGGCCCTGGACCTGCCTGTCGGCGTGGTCGATCAGGACAATTCGGCCACCTCGCGCGGTCTCATCCGCAACCTCGACGCCATGCAGTCGTCGCGGGTGGTTTATCGGTTTGCCAACGTCACCGAGGCGCGCTCGGCCATGCAGGAGGGCAAGGTCTATGCCTACCTGCTCATCCCCGAGGGCACGTCGGCCAAGCTGCTCGCGGGCCGTCAGCCGACGATTTCGTACTACTACACGATGACGTGCATGACCGCCGGCTCGATGGCGATGAAGGACATGAAGACCATCGGTTCGCTGGGCTCGGCGGCCGTCGGGCAGTCGATGCTCGCGGCCAAGGGTGCCTCGAAGCAACAGATCAAGGCCGCGCTGCAGCCCGTCACCATTGATGCGCACATGATAGCCAACCCGCAGGGGTCGTACAACTACTCCCTGACGACGGTCTTCGTGCCAGGCATCCTGATGCTCTTCATGGCACTGCTCTCGGCCTACGCCCTCGGCATGGAAATGAAGTTCGACACGGGCAAGGAGTGGCTCGCCATGGCCGACGGCAACATCGTCGTGGCCATCCTGGGCAAGTACATTGTCCACGCGCTGGTCTTCCTGCTCGTCATATTCCTCTATCAATGGTACATCTTCGACGTGCTCCACTTCCCGCGGCTCGGCGGCGTATGGAGCATCGTGCGGCTCACGCTGCTGCAGGTGTCGGCCGGTCTGGGCTTCGGCATCTTCGCCTTCGGTCTGATGCCGTCGCTGCGCATGTCGATGAGCATCTCTTCGCTGTGGTCTGTGCTCTCCATCTCGATGTGCGGCTCGGCCTTCCCCGTTGCGGGCATGGACCCCGCGCTGCAGGCCATGTCGTGGCTGTTCCCCCTGCGCCACTACTGGATGATCTACCAGGCTACGGTGCTCAACGGCTTCCCCGTCATCGACGTCTGGTTCCACCTCGTGGCACTCGTGGCCTTCACGCTGCTGCCCTGGTTCGTGCTTAGTAAAGTTAAAAACGCCATGCTGAATTATGTCTACATTCCTTAACAGATTACGCGAGCACTTCACCGACGTGCTCCATATTTTCCGCAACGAGCTCGTGAAGGTCGTCAAGGACGAGGGCGTGCTGATGTTCCTCGTCGTCGTCCCCCTGGGCTACCCGCTGCTCTACTCGTGGATATACAACAACGAGTCGCTGCACGAGACGCCCGTGGTGGTCGTCGACCAGTCGCACTCGGCCCTCTCGCGCCAGTTCATCAACGACTGCGACGCCTCGCCCGACGTGCATATCAAGTTCTACGCCGAAGACCTCGACGAGGCCCGCTCGCTCGTCAGCCGTCAGCTGGTACGCGGCATCTACCTCATCCCGTCGGACTTCTCCGAGCGTGTCAACCGCGGCGAGCAGGCCACGGTCAGCGTCTATTGCGACATGTCGCTGATGCTTGCCTACAAGGCCGTCTACCAGACCGCGATGGTCGAGGCGGGCCGCCTGGGCGCGGGCATGAGCATCAAGCGTGCCGGTAACTACACCAAGCGCGAGGATGCCATCACGGCGCAGCCCTTGGCTGTCGATGACGTGGCGATGTATAATCCGTCGGGCGGCTACGGCTCGTGCGTGCTGCCCGCCGTGCTCATGCTCATCCTGCAGCAGGCCCTCGCCCTCGGCATCGGCATGGCTGCCGGTACTGCCCGCGAGCGCCACCGCAACGGCCAGCTCATTCCCGACGACGACCCGCACTACCGTGGCGCCTACCGCATTGTGTGGGGCAAGGCCCTGTGCTACGGCATGATTGGCGCCGTGGCTGCTGCCTACCTGTCGATGGCCGTGCCCGCCATGTTCTCGTTCCCGCAGCTGGGCACTGGCTGGCCGCTGTTCTGGATGCTCCTGCCCTACACGCTGGCCAGCGTCTTCTTCGGCCTGACCGTTTCGTGTCTGGTGCGCTACCGCGAGAACGTCATGCTGCTCATGGTGTTCGTCTCGGTGCCCCTGCTGTTCATGACCGGCGTCTCCTGGCCGCAGTCCAGCATCCCCGGCTACTGGCAGGGTGTGTCGTGGCTGTTCCCCAGCACGTTCGGCGTGCGCGCCTTCATCCGTGTCAACTCGATGGGAGCAAGCGTCAGTCAGGTGCTGCCTGAGCTGCGCATCCTTTGGATTCAGGCCGCCGCCTATCTCGGCCTCGCCTGCCTTGTGTACAGACATCAGTTCCGCCTGATGAAGAAATGGGCACAGCCGAGCACGGCCGAACTGGCCTCGGAGGCTGCCACTCAATGATTGAGTAGCGTCGCCAGAGGGTCGGGGAGCCTTACTCAATGACTGAGTAGCATGTTTTGAGGGTCGGAGAGCCGTACTCAATGACTGAGTAGCACGTTTTGAGGGTCGGAGAGCCTTACTCAATGACTGAGTAGCAAGTTTTTTTATATAAATAAATGTATCAAACAATGAAAAAACAGAATTTCCTCGTGCTGCTGGCATCGTTGATGCTGGTAGCCATGAACCTTGCCTCGTGCAAGAGTAGTAACAAGCAAGCCGCCGACGCCGACGCTCAGGACAGTATTCCCGAGGTGCTGAAAGACGTCGCCGGCATTGAGAAGTATCAGACCAAGCTCGACTACAGCAAGGCCGAGAACTGGGTGGAGCGGGCTGAGGAGGCCACGAAGCCCGTCGATGTGTTCTTCATCTACCCGACGGTGACCGGATTCCGCGACCCCGTGCAGATATGCGAGGTGACCGACTCCGAACTGGTGGCCGGCGCCCAGATGGTTCGTCGCATCCAGACCAGCGTGTTCGACGAGAGCTGCAACATCTTCATGCCCTACTACCGCCAAATCTCGATGCCCAAGCCCGGCACCGACTACCGCTTCGTGACCAACTATCTGTCGGGTTTCGACGCCACCGATGCGCTGGACTACTTCCTGACGCACCTCAATCAGGGGCGCCCGTTCATCCTGGCCGGTCACTCACAGGGCTCCTCGACGCTGCTCAACCTGCTCGAGAACTACATGACGAAGCATCCTGAGCACCTG
>JAEEGH010018592.1_pt1 | contig 14666 bp, 17 predicted proteins | sample 9134181 | NCBI WGS metagenome assembly JAEEGH01 (sample SAMN16246544, study PRJNA631951) | gut metagenome | biome: gut microbiome; feature: rumen; material: DP-attached | host: Bos | place: Iran: Karaj | collected 2018-10 | reverse complement strand
GGTTTCCAGGGGATACACATTGTACGCACCGCATTGCGGTTTAAGATAGACGGCAGCGACATCCACGATATGGAGGTGGGGGAGTGGAAGCGCGCAGAAGCCTGCTCATAGCCTATGGAACTGTTCTATTCATCCGATATTTCCGCCGGCGGGCGTGAGTTGGACCGACAGGAGTCGGGCCACTGCATCAAGGTGTTGCGCCACCGCGCGGGTGATACGATACACGTTATTGACGGCTGCGGGAATCTTTACGAATGCCGGATAGTCTTTGCCGACCCGGCCACAACCCGTTTCGAAGTGGTGAATGTTGTGGAAGGCTACGGCTCGCATCCCTACAATCTGACGATGGCAGTGGCGCCGCCCAAGAATATCGACCGCTTCGAATGGTTTTGCGAAAAGGCCACCGAAATTGGCGTCGATACCATCGTGCCGCTGGTGGGCGACTACAGCGAGCGCCGCGTCTTCAAGGGCGATCGCTGCGAGCGGATTCTGGTTTCGGCCGCAAAGCAGAGCCATAAAGGGGCAATTCCTGCACTGGAGCCACTAATGGCCGTGCGCGACTTTCTGGTGCGCGACTTTGGAAGTGGCGTTCAGAAATACATTTGCTACTGCTCCGAAGTCGAAGGCGCACCAAAGATTCCCATCACCCAGGCGCTGTCACAAGCCGCCTGCAGCGAATTCGTAATAATGATTGGTCCCGAAGGAGACTTCTCCCGCGAAGAGATGGCCCTCGCCGCCTCCCGCGGCTGGCAAATCATCTCCCTTGGCGACAGCCGCCTCCGCATAGAAACCGCCGCTTTGACAGCCACATCCGCAGTCTATCTTCACTGTATGTAACAGTTGGTGAATAGTCAATCTTTTTCGTAACTTAGCGTATTATGAAAAAGACAATACTATCCATCGCAATTGCGATCCTGTGCCTGGCGGGTACGAGATGCGGGCAGAACGCCCCTCAAAACTCAGAAGAAGATATGACGAATCCTGTTATCGAAAACATTATGGCCCGCAGGTCAGTGCGTCACTATACCGACCAGGCCGTGCCTCGCGAACTGCTCCAGCAGATAGCGGAGTGCGGCGTGAACGCTCCCAACGCCATGAATCACCAGACTTGGGAGGTCCGCATCATCGACAATCAGGAATACTTCGACGGCCTGACCAACATTATGAAGGAGAAATCTCCGGTCCCGATGGGGGCCGACGATCCCAAGTTCCGCAACGTGCTGCGCAACGCCACGGCCGCCATTGCCGTTGCCTGCCCAGACGACGAGACGGGTATGTCCCTGATAAATGTCGGCCTGCTGTGCGAGAATGTCTGCCTGGCAGCCAAATCTCTGGGTCTGGGCTCAGTGGTTATGGCCGGCCCGGTGATGATGATGAACAGCATTCCCGAGGCCAAGCCGTTCCTGGACAAACTAGGCTTCAGCGAAGGCTATAAACTGCGTGTAATTGTGGGTCTGGGCTATCCCGACGAAGAGCCCGATGCCAAGCCTCGCGACCTGGGCAAAATCCAGTTTGTAGAGTAATAAGTTTTATTCCACCACCTCGCAGATGAGAGTGGCGGGAGTGCTGTCCAGCACGCGAACGGTGACGTATTCCCCTTTGGCATGGCCGGCGGCGGGGAAGACGCACGCCTTGTTCTGGGAGGTGCGGCCCATCAAATCGGCCTGGGAGCGCTTGGAGAAGCCTTCTATAAGCACCTCGAACTCGCGGCCTACGTCGCGTCGGTTGCTCTCTGCAGAGAGTTCGTTCTGAAGGGCGATGATGCGGTTGAGCCGCTCTGTTTTTACCTCTGGCGACACATCGTCGGGGTAGTGGCGCTGCGCCAGGGTGCCGGGACGCTCGGAATACTGGAACATGAAGGCCGCGTCGAACCGCACCTCCCGGAACAGCCGCAGGGTATCTTCAAAATCCTCCTCTGTCTCGCAGCAGAAGCCGGCGATGACATCGGTGGTGATGGAACACTCCGGCATTATCTCGCGGATGCGGGCCACCCGCTCCAGATACCACTCGCGGGTGTGGCGGCGGCGCATCTTCTCCAGCATGGCGTTGCTGCCCGACTGGACCGGCAGGTGAATATGCTTGCAGATGTTGGGGTAGGCCGCCATCGTGAGCAGCACCTCGTCCTTCATGTCCTTGGGATGGGAGGTGGAGAAACGCACCCGCACGGACGGCGAAATCTCCGCCACCATTGCCAGTAGCTGCGCAAAGCCGACCTCGCCAAACTTATATGAATCGACATTCTGGCCCAGCAGGATTATCTCCTTGTAGCCGGCGTCGATTGCCTCGCGCGCCTCCCGCAGGATGCTTTCAAAGTCGCGGCTGCGCTCGGCGCCGCGGGTGTAGGGCACCACGCAGTAAGAGCAGACGTTGTTGCAGCCGCGCATTATGGAAATGTAGGCGCTCACGCCGTTGGGGTCCATACGCACCGGCGAAATGTCGCCATAGGTCTCTTCGTGCGAAAGTAGGGTGTTGATCTGTTTTGACCCGGTGTCGCGAAGCGCCTCCAGCAGTCGCGGCAGGTCACGGTAGGCATCGGGCCCCGCCACCAGGTCCACCACCGGGTGCTCCAGCAGCTTGTCCTTGAGTCTCTCTGCCATACAGCCGATAACACCCACCACCAGAGAAGGGCGGCGTTTCTTCTCAAGCCGGAAAAAGTCCAGCCGGCCGAGTATGCGCTGCTCTGCGTTGTCGCGTATCGCACAGGTGTTTATCAGCACCAGATCGGCGGCAGCAACCTCCTTGCAAAGCACGTATCCGCTCTTTGAAAGAATCGCCAGCACCACTTCGCTGTCGTTCACATTCATCTGGCAGCCGTAGGTCTCTATCAGCACCCTGGGGGCCATGGTATAGTTATTGCTCATTGACTCTACAAATATCACCGTAAAGTTAGTTTTATTTATTATCTTTGCCTTTAGATGAAGAGATTTTTCGCAATTATATTGGTGGCTGTAGCGCTTGTTTCGTGCAAGCCGCTGCAGGAGCAAATTACGGTTAACGACTGCAATCTGGAGAGCCTGGACAATGTCTCCATCGCCCAAAAGCAGCTCAAGCTTGGCACAAGCCTCACCATAGACGCGGAGAACGCGTCCTGCCAGAACATCTCCGTTACCAAGTTGTACGCGGAACTCTTCAATAAAAACGACAAGAGGGTGGCTACGATAGAGCTTGGCTGCGAAAAGGGCGATCCCAAGCCGACGCTCCACCGCCGCAGCAGCGAAATTGTTTCGGTGCCTGTTCTGGTCGGGTTTGACAGTCCTCTGTCTCTGATAACCCTGTCTACGATGTCTTTGGAAGATTTTGCAGAAAAGGGCTACACAGTTACCTACGACGCGACCCTTAAGGCGGGCCTCGTATCCAAACGATTCCGGGACGACAAAGTGCCGGTATCGCAATTAGTTAAGATGCTTGAAAGATGAAAAAGGCGATACTCATAGCATTGATGCTTGTCGCGGCCTCCATTGCCGCACTGGCACAGAACACCACCGAGGTTGATTCGACCTACGCCAATCGGTCGGCGGTGGATTCTACACTTGTCGGCAAGAACATCTTCAATGTGCTTGGTGACAAGAATTCAACGGCGGCGCGAGAGGGCAGAGTAGTGATAGACCAGACAGATGCAGTGGCCAAGGCTATGTCCAGCCATATCGCCCGCAACGCCAGCCGCAGCAAGACCGGATATCGCATCCGCATCTTCTTCGACAACAAGCAGGATGCCCGCGTCAAATCGGAGAAGGTCGCCGCAAGTTTCAAGGCCCAGCATCCCGGAGTCGCCGTATATCGTGCATACGAAAATCCCTACTTCAAGGTTACCGTCGGCGATTTCCGCAGCAAGGAGGATGCCCGCAAGTTCCTCAACGCGATAAAAGGCTCATATCCATCCGGTTTCATTGTAAGGGAGCGCATAAATTTCTCAGTTTTGTAGTATGTCTAAGCAAGGGCTGACACAGGAACTCAAGCAGACCCAGCGTCTGTCTCCGCTGCAGATCCAGACCATAAAGCTTCTGGAATTGCCGACGCTCGAACTCCAGCGCCGCGTGCAGCAGGAGCTGGAGGAGAATCCTGTGCTTGACGAAGCCACGGAAGAGGAGAAGGATCCGGAAGAGGAGGCGCCTAAAAACATCTCCCTCAACGAGTACGGCCCCAGCGACCCGACCCCCTCGTACAAACTTTACGTAAACAACCAGGGCAAGGACGAGAAGCCACAGTACAACACGTTTTCTGTAAAGGAGAGTCTCCAGGAGAATCTGGAGAACCAGCTGGGCTACTGCAAGTTGGACGAGCGCAGCATGCAGATCGCCAAGTTTATGATTGGCATGCTGGAAGAGGACGGTTATCTGCGCCGCGATTTGGAGAGCCTCTCGGACGACATCCTTTTCAAGTTGGGCATAGAGACAAGCGAAGAAGAGCTGGAGAGTATCCTCAAGGTCATCCAGAGCTTTGAACCAGTTGGTGTCGGCGCCCGTGACCTGCAGGAGTGCCTGCTGCTGCAGCTGGACGTGGACAATCCCTCCGAAGCCCAGGCTAATGCCCGCAGGATTGTGGACGAATGCTTCGATGCGCTGGCAAAGAAGCACTATTCCAAGATTACCCAGAAGCTGAACCTCACGGAAGAGCAGCTCAAAAGCGCTATAGACGAAATCGTGCGCCTAAATCCCCGCCCCGGCGGTCAGATAGACGACACCTATTCCGACCAGGCGCAGCAGATCGTGCCCGATTTTATACTGGAGCTCAAGGACGGCGTGCCGGTAATCACGATGCCCCGCTTCAACATTCCGGAGTTGCGCGTAAACAAGAATTACGCGGAGCTGTTGATGCAGGCCGCCAGCAAGTCGACCCGCCAGGAAAAGGAGGCGGTATCGTTCGTGAAGGCCAAGCTCAATTCCGCAAAATGGTTCGTGGAGGCCATCAAGCAACGCCAGAAGACACTGCAGAACACCATGAACGCCATCGTGTCGTTCCAGTACGAATACTTCATAGACGGCGACGAGACCAAGCTCAAGCCGATGGTGCTCAAGAACATAGCAGACAGCACGGGGCTGGACATAAGCACCATCTCACGCGTTGTCAACTGTAAATATGTCCAGACCCACTTCGGCATCTATCCGCTCAAGTATTTCTTCTCCGAGGGCCTCGTGACCAAGTCTGGAGAGGAGGCCTCCACAAGAGAAATTAAAGCCATCCTCACGGAGAGCATAGAGAACGAGGACAAGCACAAGCCGATGACCGACGAACAGCTGGTGGATCTGCTCTCTGCCAAGGGCTATAACGTGGCCCGCCGCACCGTGGCCAAATACCGCGAGCAGCTCAAGATACCCATCGCCCGTCTGCGCAAGGAGATCTGATCCTAGCGCTTCCCGTACATTTCTTCGCAGAAACTGTAGAATTTGTCGCCCGCCACTATAATGTGGTCTATCATGGTGATGCCCAACACGGACGCCGCCTTGCGCAGTTCCTCTGTGTGGACAAGGTCCATTTTGCCAGGCTTGGGATTGCCTCCGGGATGGTTGTGGATAAGGATGATGCCGCAGGCGAGTTTCTCCACGGCCTTCTTGACAACAATTTTGACGTCGAAGGTGGTAGAGAATGTTCCGCCGCTGCTCAGGCGTTCCTTGGCGATTATGCGGTTGGAACGGTTCAGGAACAGCGCCCAGCACTCCTCATGGTCAAGATGCGCTATCAGCGGACTGATGACCTCCAGTGCGCTGCGGGTGTCATAGATAATCCGGTCGCGGTCCTTGCCCGCAATCAGGCTGCGCCGCCCCGCCTCGAAGGCCGCCAGCAGCGTCACCGCCTTTGCATCGCCTACTCCGGCGGTGGCGGTGAGCTTGTCAAGGGAATAGTTTGCCAAATTGCACAGGGAGTTCCCCGCCCCCTGAAGCAATTCCCTGGCGATGTCCAGGGCACTTTTTGCGCGGCTGCCGGTCCGTAGCAGAATTGCCAGCAACTCCGCATCGGTCAGCGCTGCACTTCCCCGCTCGAGCATCTTCTCTCTCGGCCGGTCTTCCTCTCTCCAGTTTTTGATGCTGATTCCATTCATAAGTGTGTATATAAAAAACAAACTCCCCAAATTTGGAGAGTTTGTTTCAAAATCCGAGGTTAAATCCTCAAATTATGCCATTTTGTTGATATGGAGTGCTATACCGCTTTTTAAATTCGCAGCTTTGTTTTTGTGAATGACGTTTGTTTTTGCAAGTTTGTCAATCATTGCGAATACCTTGGGAGCCATTTGCTCTGCGGCTGCCTTGTCTGTAGTGTTGCGGATAGCCTTGATGGCGTTCCTTGTAGTGCGTGCATAATACTTGTTATGCAATCTGCGTTTCTCACTCTGACGGAAACGCTTGTCTGCTGATGCGTGATTTGCCATTACTTTAATATTTTATATTTGGTAGTGGGTAGGAGAATCGAACTCCTCTTCCAAGAATGAAAATCTTGTGTCCTACCGATAGACGAACCCACCAGGTCCCAAAATTGGGAGTGCAAAGGTATGTAAAATTTGGATATTAGCAAATTTAATTTACTCTTCCGGCTCAGGATTGTTCCATTCGAAGGAGTAAAGCATCGCTTCTACCTGGCGCAGATAGTTGCGTTTGTCATATTTTGGAGCGTATACAAAGGCATCTGCGGTAATGATTTCGCTGCCGTCCCGGCTCAGGAAAGTATGGGAAACGAAGGGGCCGCCCATAAAGTCGTTATATGCCTCCCAGAGTCCGCGCATCTCTACGATACTCCGCTTTTGATAGTCGAAAGTGCTGCTACCGGGGAAGATGTCGGGGTTGAGAATCATGTAGCTGTTCTCCATAGTGCAGGGAATGTGCTCCCTGGTAATCTCGTTGCGTTTGGCCGCCAGTGCCTCGGGAGTAAGGGACGCTTCGCCCTGATAGGGATACTTCCACATCAGAATGCTTTGGTTGGTATATGTGGTTTCGTACGAAACCCATACGAAGTTGTCTGTCGCCTTCTTCAGCGTGTATCCGTTGGGGAATACCGGACTGCCGCCAAAAATCTTGCCGACGGTCTTGCCAAGGTCGTGATTTTCAAAAGCCTTGATGTTGCTGATAACGCGACTGCGCTCGGCTTTCTCCAGTGTGGCGAGAATCTTTTCTCCCTTCTCCGCTACCATTTTCGCAGCGGCGGCTCCGTCGGGCGCCTGAATGTTGATGACCGTCTGTGGAGTGGCCCATACGTCGTTAAACACGGTAAATGTGCAATCTGTGTATTTCTTGTCGGTGGCAAAGACAATTATGTTGCGGTGCACGCGGAACAGCTTGGTGAAGGCCTGCTCCGGCACGTTGAACAAATCGTACATCGGCTCTACCTGGGGCAGATAGGGAACTTCGTTGCTCAGCAGGGCGCGCAGGGTGGTGCCGGGTTCGCCTTCCCATTCGACCTTGGAGCATACAACGGCCACTTCGCCCGCCTTGCCGCTGATGGAGGGGAGTATCTCGCCGCCGGTGTTCTTGCATCCGGCCGCCAGGGCCAGCGCCAGAATCACAGTCAATATAATTCGTGTGTTTTTCATATCGTGTCTATCTGAATAAGCTTCTTATGTCATTTCCGAAAGCCAGCACCATCAGTGCCAGAAGCAGGATCATGCCGATAGTCTGCGCCACTTCCAGGAATTTGTCGCTGGGCTTGCGGCCGGTGATGATTTCTACCAGGATAAAGAGGATGTGGCCGCCGTCGAGGCCGGGGATGGGGATGATGTTGAGCACTGCCAGCATAATAGACAGCATGGCCGTCAGCGACCATACGCGCTGCCAGTCCCATGTGCCGGGAAATATGCGGCCTATGGTGATAAAGCTGCCGACAGATTTGTATGCCTTGGTCTTTGGCGAGAATATAAGCCCCAGATCCTTGACGTAGCTGCCGATGTAGTTGCAGGCTTTGCGGATGCCGGCGGGAATTGCGGGGAAGAACCCGTATTTGTTGCGGGTGACCTTGAAGAACTTTGTAAGGTCGCTCTCCAGCATCACCTGCACCATACCGGTGGTATCGACCTGCAGGCCGACCTGCTGCCGTGCTCCGGCGCGGGTTACATCCACCAGGATGGAGTCACCCTTGTGCGCCTGCAGTGCATCGTGGATGTCGGGTACAAGGAACATCTCCTCGCCGTCAACGGCCACCACGCGGTCGCCGGGTTGCAGTCCGGAATCCTTGTTGATGGAGTTCTCCATAAAGCCCGCAACCTCGAACGGGTATGCCAGCGAGAACATTCCGGGCGAATTCAACATCCTTGGTATGTATTCTTCGCCGATCTCAATGGCAACGGTATCGGCGCCGCGAAGTACCTTTACTTCGCTGGCGCGGGAGTGGACGAGTTCTATCTGTATCTGCGAGAAATCGTCTATCTGGCGGCCGTCTATCGAGAGGATCTTGTCGCCGTTCTTGAATCCCATCTCTTTGGAGAGGTCGTTTACGGCTATGCCGTACACGGCGTCTTCGTTGCGGAGATACTCCTCACCCCAGTGATGCAGGACGGCTGCGTAGAGGATAATAGCCAGGATAAAGTTGAACAGCACGCCGCCGAACATTATCAGAAAGCGCTGCCAGGCGGGCTTGGTGCGGAGTTCCCACGGCTGCGGCTCTTTGCTGAGCGATTTGGAATCCTTGGTCTCGTCTATCATGCCGGCAATGGCGCAATAGCCGCCCAGGGGAATCCAGCCAATGCCGTATTCGGTGTTGTCGGGATATTTGCGCCAGTCATCGTCGGAGAGGGCAGTCAGGTCGCTGTCGGGAGGCAGCGGCTGGTCGTTCTTGGAAAAGAACCTGCAGTGCAGCTTGCCGCCGAACCTTTTGCATCGGAACAGGGAGAACTTGGGGTTGAAGAACATATAGAATTGTTCAACCCTGGTCTTGAACAACTTTGCAAAGGTGTAGTGCCCCAGTTCGTGGATCAGAATCAGGATCGACAGGGCGAATATCACCTGTACTATCTTTATGAAAAGTACCATAAAAGTCAGTTAGTTAGTAATTTCCTTGGCTATTGACATCGCCTGGTCATGCGTGGCATAGATGTCCTCCAGCGTAGGCTCTGCCACGAAAGGGGTGCGGAACATGGTGCCCGTAATCACCTCCGGAATGGCAGAGAACGGTATTTTCTCTTGCAAAAATGCAGCCACGGCAACCTCGTTTGCGGCATTCATCGCACATGCGGCGTTGCCACCCTTGTCCAGTGCCCTGCGGGCTATTCCAAGGCAGGGGAAGCGCTCCAGGTCGGGGGCGGCAAATGTCATCTGCGCAAGTTTTGCAAAACTGATGCGGGGGGCGTTGAGGTTCAGCCGTGAAGGGCATCCGAGGGCATACTGGATGGGGATGCGCATGTCGGGTACGCTCAACTGGGCTATGATTGCACCGTCCTGATACTGTACCGCGGAGTGGATTATCGATTCGGGGTGAACCACCACCTCTATGCGCTCTGCCGACATGTCGAACAGCCACCGCGCCTCTATCATCTCCAGTCCCTTGTTCATCAGGCTGGCCGAATCTATGGTGACCTTGGCGCCCATGTTCCACCGGGGGTGCTTCAGCGCCTCCTGCGGCTTCATCCGGGCTATTTCTTCTTTTGTCTTGTGCAGGAAAGGGCCTCCGGAGCAAGTCAGCAGCAGCTTCTCCACATCGGTGCGGCGGCTCCCCTGCAGGCACTGGAATATGGCCGAATGCTCGCTGTCCACCGGGACGATTCGGGCGCCGCGTTTGGCCGCGAGATTCATCACCAGGCTGCCGGCCGCCACCAGCGTCTCCTTGTTGGCCAGGGCCACCGTCTTGCCCGCTTCTATTGCGGCGATGGCGCTTCGCAGTCCGGCAAAGCCGACGATGGATGCCACCACTATGTCGATGGTGCTGTCCGACATCATGTCGCACACCGAATCCATGCCGGCGTAGACCTTGATATCCTCTTTGTTCAGGGCGTCGAAAACCTCCTGATATTTGCTTTCGTTGCAAATCACCACGCTGTTCGGGTTGAATGCGAGGGCCTGCTCTATCAGCAGGGCGCTGTTGCTGCCGGCCACCAGAAGTTCAATCTCGAAAAGGTCGGGGTGCTGTGACACTACGTCCAGCGTCTGGGTACCGATGCTCCCGGTGGAGCCTAAAACCGCAATGTGAATCTTACCGTCCTGCTGCATCTTAGAAACTGATGTATTTTGCCGGATCAATCGCCTCTCCGCCGTGCCAAAGCTCCAGGTGCAGCTGCACGCCCGTTGCCAGACGGCCGCTGCCTCCGACTATGGCGATGGGGGTTCCGGTCTTGACCTTGTCGCCCGCCTGCTTGAGCAGACGGTCGTTATGCTTGTAGATGGACACCAGATCGTGTCCGTGCTGAATTATCATTACATATCCGGTGTCATCGTTCCACCCGGCGCTGATCACCGTGCCGTCCATAATGCTGTAGACGGTGGCGTTCTCGTCGGCCGCAATGTCTATGTAAGGGTGGTTGATGGCCAGGTTGAACGGTTCCGTAACCATGCCCTTGAGGGGGGTGAAGAAGTCCAGCCCCTCCAGCAAAGTGCCGTGGATGTCGGCCTGACTCAGGTCCAGTGCGGTCTCTTTCTCTACGATGCCGCGCAGCAGGGAGTCCTGGCGGGCATACATGGTGGCGTACATATCCTCTTCGCCGGTCTCCTTATGCAGGGCGGCGATGCTGTCCAGGTCCATCGCCTCGCGGCCGCTCATTACGCGCTGGATGTTGCCCACCTGAAAGGCCCAGAGCTGTATCTGGCGCTCCAGGGAGTCGATTCTCAGGCGGTTTTCAAGAGCTGCCTCGCGGGTTTCGCGGGAGGGATAGCCGCGTATGGTTCGCCGCAGCGGCGTGAAGTCTATCAGCAGATAGGTCAGCACCGCAATCAGAAGGGCGAACAGATATGGTTTTAATTTTTTTGTCATAATAACTAACTTTGCGGTCGATGAACAGAATAATCGGCATCGACTTTGGACGCAAGCGAACCGGGTTGGCAGTCAGCGACCCGACAATGGTATTTGCATCCGCGCTGGACACCATCCATTCTGCAAATATAATAGATTATATCAAAAACTATGCGCAGAATGAGACCATTATACGCTTCGTGGTGGGCTATCCGATGAATCTGGACGGCGCTCTCAGCGAGGCGGCCAGGGACGTCGATGCCTTTTTGAATCTGCTACGCAAAAAGTTTCCGGATATCCCGGTGACTCTGGAGGATGAACGCTTTACCTCCGTGCTGGCCCACCGCGCCATGATAGACGGCGGAATGAAGAAGATGGCCCGGCGCGAAAAGGAGGCGGTTGACAAAATCAGCGCCAGCATCATCTTGCAGAGCTACCTGGACCGGCCCGACGCGATAAAAAGTTGATAATATGATACTTCCGATTTATTTGTACGGTTCTCCGGTGCTGCGCGAAAAGGCAGCTGAGGTCGATTTGTCCGCTGCCGACAAGGCCAGGATCCAGGCCTTTTTCAACGATATGCATGAGACGATGCATCAGGCCGACGGCTGCGGTCTGGCGGCGCCCCAGGTGGGTGTCAGCGAGCGTATGCTGGTTGTGGACGGCAATGATCTGGTAGAGAACTATCCTGAGCTGAAGGGCTTTGTCCGCAAGATGATAAACCCCGTGGTGGTGAGCGAGAGCGAAGAGCTGTCTGAATACTCGGAAGGCTGCCTCTCCATCCCCAGCGTGGATGCCGACATCAAGCGTCCAAAGACCATTACGGTGCGCTATTTCGACGAGAACCTGGAAGAGAAGGAGGAAACTTTCGACGACTTTGCGGCCCGCATGGTCCAGCACGAGATGGACCACCTGGACGGCGTGATGTTCACCGACAAGGCGGCTCCCATCCGCCGCAAGATTCTCGCCAAGCGGCTGAACAACATCTCACGCGGACTGGCGCGTACTTCCTATAAATCAAAGGTAGAAAAGGCCTAGATCAGGCCCTCTGCGATTTGCAGTTTGATGGTCCGTTTGCGCGGATCCACATCCAGTATACACTCGTCCGGACAGGGAATCAGTGCGCCGCCGACAATCTCTACGCACGGGTTGCCTGGGATATCCTCAAAGGCGGTGATTTCGCCTATCTTGCGGCCGTTCTGGTCAAAGAGGGTGTATCCGACAATGTCTTCTCCCTCCTCTTCACCATCTTCGTCAAAGGTCATCTCGCGGCCCACAAGCTCTTCTGCCTGATCCAGGGTGTCGATATCCTCCAGTTTGACAAAGTATTTTGCCCCGCCGCGGGGGGTGATTTCTTCAATAAAAAAAGGAACCGGCAGTCCATCGAACTCGATGAACGCCGGTTCTGATTTTCTCTCCTCGATGTCGACTTCGGGGGCGCTGATAATCACGCCGCCATCGGTGCCATACGATTTGAGAATTCGCATTGCTTACGCCTCTGCGGGTGCCTCTTCAGCAGCTTCCTCAGCGGGAGCTTCTTCTGCCTCTGCAGCCTCAGCAGCAGCCTTGGCCTCTTCAGCGGCCTTGCGGGCAGCTTCAGCCTCTTCTGCTTTCTTCTTGGCGATAGCCTCTGCGCGGGCGTCGTTGACCTTGGCCTCAGCTTCCTTTGCAGCCTTTGCAGCGTCACGCTTGCTTGCAGCTACGTTGGAAACCTTTGCAGCGACCTTGGCGTCACGCTCTGCCTTCCATGCATCCCACTTGGCAGCAGCCTGCTCTTCTGTGAGAGCGCCCTTTGCTACACCGCCTGCAAGGTGCTTCTTAAGAAGGATACCTTCGTAAGAGAGGATGCGACGGGTGGTCGGGGTGGGTTGTGCGCCTACACCAAGCCAATAGAGTGCGCGTTCGCTGTTGACAACGATGCTGGCGGGATTGGTGTTGGGATTGTAAGTACCGAGCTGCTCGATGTAACGACCGTTACGGGGTGCGCGGGAGTCAGCTACCACGATGTGGTAAAATGCGAAATTTTTCTTGCCATGGCGAGCCAGGCGAATCTTTACAGCCATTGTAACTGGTTTTAAAAGTTAATAATATGATTTAACTTCCTCTTCTTCACGAGAAAAGGCCTGCAAAGGTAAGATTATTTACCCAACTGCCAAAATATTCTTAGATTTGAATCAAAACTAATGATGATATGACCAGATTCTTACCTCTGCTGTTGCTGGCCGTTGCCGCCTGCACCCAAGTTCCCGCCAGCTTCAGTCTCGCTGAGGGCGACAACTGGGACGGCCGCACAGTGTACGACAATTTCGAAATTTCCGGTCAGGCGCTTGCCGACAGCGGTGCAACGGCAGTTATCGGTTTCTGCCGTTCCACAGACAATTCCGGATACGAGATGATAATCCACAACGAGGTGCCGGACGGTTCGCTCAAGACCGGCAGCCTGCACTCCGTGCGCAACTTGTACCGTTCGCTCGCAAATGACGGTGAATGGTTCGATTTCAGCGTGGCGGTGCGCGGCAAGAATATCGGCATCCGCATAAACGGCGTGGACGTGGTGTGTTACACCGAGCCGGAGGCCCCGTGGCGGGACTCTGATCACGCCGGACAGCTGATCGCTCCCGGCACGGTCGGTATCTCGTGCCGGCAGGGTAACGTCCGTTTCCGCAATCTTGCGATAGTCCCCCTTCCGGGTAATGCCCGCAATCCCGGCGATACGCTGCCGCCGGTGGACGAATCTTCCGACGGTATCATCCGCCTGCAACAGAGGGATTTTCCTGTCATAGACTATCATGTCCACCTAAAAGGTGATCTTACTAAGGAGATGGCGCACGCGATGAGTATGAACTATGGCATAAACTACGGCGTGGCGCCCAATGCCGGTGAGGGCGGGGTAGGGCGGATGCTTGCTGACGATGCCGAGGTTTACGCATATTACGAAGAGATAGCCGGCGAACCGTTCCTCTTCGGAGTGCAAGGAGAGGGCCGCAGGTGGACACAGACATTCTCGCAGGAGGCGCTGGGCATCTTCGAGTATCTTTTTACGGATGCGATGACTATTGTGGATCACAAAGGTCGCCTGAGCCGCATATACCGCCCGGAAGAGGTGTTCTTCGATGATATAGACGAGCAGGGATATATGGACCATCTTGTGGATCAGACTGTGCTGATACTCACCAACGAGCCGGCCGACATCTACGCCAACCCGACCTTTATCCCAGATGCCCTGCAGCCCGACTACGACAAGTTATGGACGCCGGAAAGGGTGGACCGCATACTGGACGTGCTTGGGAAATATCAAATAGCGCTGGAAATCAACCCGAGGTACTGCATACCAAGTTTCGACATAATCCGCCGGGCAAAGGCGCGTGGCATCAAGTTCACCTTCGGCACCAACAACGTCGATTCCCGCTTCGGACGCCTAGAATACGCCCTCCAGGCCATCGACTCCTGCAGCCTCACGCCGGATGACATCTGGTTCCCTTCGATGAGCATCCGCTCCTCCCGACCCACCGTCATCTACAATCATTTCGAGTGATTTTCTCAGCCGAATAGAAAAAGGAAGGATATCATTGTTCGACAGACCAGCCAGTGCGAGACTCAAGCCGCTTTAGCGGCCGCAGCTTGCTGTGCGGGGGTGTTAGGGGGCAGCGCCCCCTAGTGAAATAGGCGCCATATGCGCCCAAAAAGAAAGGAGACAAACTGCCTCCTTTCTTTTTGGGTGCCTGGTGGGACTCGAACCCACGACATTCAGAACCACAATCTGACGCTCTAACCAACTGAACTACAGGCACCGTGTAATGTGGACC
>JAEEGH010018590.1_pt1 | contig 14667 bp, 11 predicted proteins | sample 9134181 | NCBI WGS metagenome assembly JAEEGH01 (sample SAMN16246544, study PRJNA631951) | gut metagenome | biome: gut microbiome; feature: rumen; material: DP-attached | host: Bos | place: Iran: Karaj | collected 2018-10 | reverse complement strand
GCAACTCAAAGACCTCCTGACCGGATTTGGCTTTGAGCGATCCGACCTGAAGACCCTGAACTTCCATGTGGACACGGAATACGAGAGCTATAAGGATCGCGGCGCGTATAAGCAGCGTTTTGTCGGCTATAAGTATCACCATACGATGAAGGTCGAGTTTGAATCGGATAATGAGCGACTGGGCAAGGTCCTGTATGCGCTTGCCCACTCCCCTGTGCGGCCCGAGTTCAGGCTCAGCTATACCGTGAAGGACCCGGAGGCTGCAAAGAATGAGCTCTTGGGCAATGCGGTAATGGATGCCAGGGTGAAGGCTGGCGTGCTGACCAAGGCGGCAGGCGTTGCCCTGAAGGACATCCAGAGCATCGACTATTCCTGGAGAAATATCACTTTTGAGGTTCAGCCGATGAACCGGATGCTTATGGCGGAAGAATGCTGCGACTCGGCAATCACCGAGAGCGGTAGCTATGACATGGACATCGAGCCTGAAGACATTGAGGTATCCGACACCGTAACGGTCGTCTGGGAAATTGCCTGAACGAAAAGAGGCTCAAGCAAGAGGGGGCAGAGCATTTCTTCCCCCTCTTAAGTATTTGATTTATCCCGGAAGAAATAGTAAACTGATAATACGGGTCAGCTACATGACGAAAAGGAGTTGAGATCATGCCCAGGCAATCGGTATATGACATGAAGGTCTCCAGGGTCTATCCGATTCTCATTGCCAAGGCAGAGAAGAAGGGGAGGACAAAGGCCGAAGTCGATGAGATCATCTCCTGGCTGACCGGGTATGATATGTCCAACGTGGATATCAATATGACCTACGGCGATTTCTTCGATCAGGCTCCTAATTATAATCCGCGCGCGGAACTGATCACCGGCTCGATCTGCGGCGTGAAGGTGGAGATGATCGAAGACCCACTCATGAAGAAGATCCGACAACTGGATAAGTTGGTAGACGAACTGGCGAAAGGAAAACCAATGGAGAAGATCAAGAGATGAAGCTTCGGAAACTGCCCTATGATCTGACTGTCTGCAAGGTAGTTAAACTGTCCGATTTCGACCAGACTGCGGATTTCTTCTTTATCGGCAAGACGGATGAGGAGCTCTCTGTTGTCTGCCTGACGAAAGATGTACCGGAACGGACGGTGGAGCGAAGCGACGGCTGGCGGGGATTCCGGATCGAAGGCACACTGGATTTTGCCCTGGTAGGTATTTTATCAAAGCTGTCCGCGATCCTTGCGCAGAACAAGATCGGGATCTTTGCCGTTTCCACATTCAATACGGACTATATCCTTGTCAAGAACGAGGATTATGAGCGAGCGATGGATGTGCTTGCGGCAGAAGGGTATGAGATAGTGAAATGATTACAACAGTAATATTCGATATGGACGGAACCGTTCTGAACACCCTTGATGATCTGGCGGCGTCGGTCAATTATGTCCTGACCAGATACGGCATGCCTGTCCATTGCACCGAAGACTATCGCAGATATTTTGGAAATGGGATCCGCTATGCGCTGCAATGCGCTGTACCAAAGGGCACGGAAGAGGCAGCGATCGATCAGATGATCCCGGTTTTCAGGGAACATTATAACGCTCACTGCCTGGACAAGACCCGACCTTATGACGGCATACAAGAACTCATGAAGGCGCTGCGTGATCGCGGTTATAAGCTTGCGATCGTTTCCAATAAGATCGATTCCGCAGTAAAAGAACTGAACGCGAAGTTCTTTTCCGACTATGTCGATGTCGCCATCGGTGAGCGCGAAGGTATCCGACGGAAACCCGCGCCGGACACGGTGGTTCAGGCGCTTGAGGAACTGAAGAGCGCGAAGCATGAGGCTGTTTACATCGGAGATTCTGAGGTGGATCTGCAAACAGCAGCGAATGCGGGACTGCCATGCATCTCCGTCCTGTGGGGATTTCGGGAGAAAGATTTCTTGACAGAGCAGGGAGCTGCGGTTTTTGTAAACACTCCGCAGGAGATTTATGACCTGCTTGGAAGAGGAACACTATGAGGTGTCTTTTCCAAGCAAGAATCGATCCGAAGGCCCTGAAGGAAGAATCAGAACTTCGAAAGGGATAACGCGGAAAACTGTTTCAAAAGGTGGTTCCGAATTTCGATATATCTCAAAAGTCTGCGGGGGCTTTTTGAGACGAGAAATTCCCGCGTTTTCCAGGCAAAACTGAGTCTCTCAAAAAGTAAACCTTTTGAGAATGGTATGGCGAGAACAGTTCAGCTCACGCTCCTGGCTATGCCCTTGGTTGTGCATGCGGCCGAAGAATGCTGCGGTAGTCTGTCATTCGACACTCTCCTCATGGTATAGTCACGCTTTTGCATGCCAAACCAAGTATAGAGGGGGAACGAAGAGTGGTGCAATTGCCCGTGATGGTGGTGCTAAAACTCCGTAACGGTGGTGCATATTTGCCGTGTTGTAGATGGTGCTTTCAGAGCGAAATCTACAATTTGGTTCCCTGCCTATTATTCTTCAATTCCGAATTTTTGAGCAGATACCTTCAAGGACATGTATTTTTCATGCCATTCGGGAATATCGTAATACCGATAACAGCATTTTGAACACGGCTTATAATGCTGTTTAGCTTTGAAGAAATGTGTGGGCAAATAAGCAGAAGAGCATCCTTTCTGTCCGTGGTAACACTTTCCATTATGTGACAAATACACTGTAAAACTCCCATACTCGGCATTATTATTATCAACAGGGATTCCGTTCTCGTATCTAATAGATTCAGGCACCCCAGCAACATCGCGCAAGCTTCTTCCATCTAAATAGGCAATGAACGCTCTTTTTTCGGCCTGGAACTTTCGTTCCTCTTCCGCCTTTCTTTCGGATTCAATCTTTATCATACGTTTTTTATAAGCGTAGAACAAAATTGCGATAAACAGAAGACTCCCCAACCCCAAAAACAAGACACCCCATAGAAAAGAGTTTTCTGTCTGGCTTTCCGTGAAGAAATACACATCAAAAAAAGAATAATCTTCTGGAAGGACTCTGTTGATTGTGTATTCTACAGAGAACAACGCGTATGCCCCTGAATTCCTACGTCCTCCACGTTCATCTACTCTTACGCTGTTTGTTATAACGATTTCTTCTGAGTAGTTTCCAAATACACTGAAACTGTATTCTCCACTAGTGGTTGTCCCAACATCATTGATGTCATCATTTTCAGTAATAGTTGATGTAATAGTAAAAGGATTTTTGATATTCAGCTCGATTATTTCTCCGCTTTTGAACTGGTTACTATTGATCGCGTGTTTATAACTCCATTCATTGCCGACGTTTCCCGAACCACCTGTCTTTTTGACATTGGCATTGATACGAAATTGAATGCAATTGTCGGACGGAATAGATGTCCTATAATCGTTTAGGTGAGAAAAGTATGATATGGTCATTATTGCTGGAACAAGAAGAAATAGTATTGCTGTAGAAATAATGCTAATCCACACATTCAAGCAATGCAGAACAGATAGTTTTTTTGCGGTTGATACAACAGTTATGCCAATCAATGGTAGTCCCAACAGGAAAACTATCACTCCCATAAAACGATACTTATTGGGAATAAAGAGTCCGATGAAAAGCACAAAAATGAGAGTGATTGAACACAGAACAACATTTTGAAATCTACTGAATCTTGGCGCGAGTTTATTGTCTTCCATATTTCCTCCTTTTGTGGCAGTTTACCACAACACCGGAAATATCGCTCCATAAAGTACACCAGCTCGGTCAAGTAACCATTGTAGGTGCTATAAAGCCATTATTAACAATAATTGCAGCCGGTTTCATTTCCCTTTTTCATCGGTCTAATCGCACCTGAGTAGCGATCTTCCTTCCCATTTCAAGCGGTGGAAACCACTATCGATGCTAATCGCCTATACTTCGTGATTCTTTCCAGCAGGCTCTATTTCTATGTACTCGTTTTACGCTTACATTCTTTTGGTCCAGATGAATAGAAGATGGTTCACTTGTTTAGTCCGTCACGATGATTATGATAGAAAACTGCTTGGAATCGACATCATTCGAAAAAGTAACTACTGTCACGCCAGCATAGTTTGGATCAATTGTCATTGTAGTTGATGTATACCAAGAATCATTATCAAAATCAATCCATGCACTCGGATAGCTTTTCGAGTATGACATCTCTACCGTACCGCCACCGCTCCAATTTGCAGTCAGTGTAATCTTTCTATTTGTTTGACTTTTCTTGACTACTACAATGCTTTCGGTTGTTTGAAAGTTGCTAGAAGCATAGCCCAGATTCCCTGCCTTAACCGCATCACAAACCTCATCGAAAGAGTCTGCCTTGGTCTTCAGTTTCGAAACCTCGTTTTCTAAATTCGTGATGCTAGTAGATTGAGTCTTAATCTTTGAGTCCTTTTCCCGAAGCTCTTTGTCCTTGTTACTGATTTGAATATCCTTTTCCGAAATCACAGCATCTTTCTCAGAGACTCTTTGAACTAAGCTGGTAATTTGCTCATTCTTCTCAGATATCTCATCTTTTAGCGCCTGCTCGCTATTTGAACTGTAAAAGTACTGAAACGCATTTAATCCCGCTAATGCAACGATAGTAAATCCAATTGCTAGAAGAGCTAGGAACCTTTTGACTCGAAAATACTGTTTTCCGCACCGCGAACACTTACGGCTTCTTTTATCGACGCTTCCACCACAGATTTTGCAGAAAAACGCATCCTCGGCAATCGAAACTGTCTGCTCGCTATGTGATACTTCTCGTTTCTCACTTGTATCGTCTGGTGTGCTTTTGGGGGAGTGAGGTTCTTCTCGGGTTGGAATGGCCGTTTGCCTCTTTGTGTCATTGCCACTACCCGGATTCACTTCTTGAGGATTTGTGTTTTTCTGCTCGTTTGTATTTATCGAGTGAACAGGTATCGCGGTACTTGAAGAATCGGTTGGCACTATATCACTGGCTTGATTCGACTCAATTTCTCTTTGCGTCTCCACTTTTCTGTCTCGTATCCTTTGTACACTATCATCCGGGACCTCAGAACGTTTCAAGTCATGGCAACCACAATAATGGCAGAATTTGCTATCGCTCGGCAAAGCACGCCCACAGTCTTTACAAACAATCACGATACGTTCTTCAACATCCTTTTGTTGCAATGAGATTTGTTCCTGTGGTTCGTTGATCTCAGGGCTCATAAGCATATTGTCATTATCCAATACGGAATCTTTTCTAGTAGATACTATCGACACCTGATGTTCTTCCTTTTGAAGCTCTACAGGTGTTTGTTTTTCTATTCCCTCTTCCGATATTGGTTGCCTTCCCTTTTTGTGTTCAGTGTCTTCATAGCTGGAGTTTTGTAAAACAGCTGCTATATCGTCACCATTCGTAATGCCATTATCAACCGACCCGGTCGGATTAGCCTGTAGTGAAGGAGCGTTTTCATTTTCCGCTGGAAGCTGTTTTAATCCAATACTCTGAAATCCTCTTGGGCAGTATGCCGAGGTGCTTTCTGCATACATATTGATATATACTGTACAGTATCGTGATCCGTCCGGTAGAATCATTTCGTATTCATCCAGAAGATCATCACAACCATCAACGGAGATGGATCCCACTCTATCCCAGGTCAAAGGTACGAAGTTGCTAGAATACAGAGCGTTCAAATAATCGTAAGAGCTACTCGTCCCATGAGCATAAACTGGATTACTTGGATCCGTCCCAAATCCAGGGTACTTAACTGCATCCTCTCGTCGTTTTTCGTTCTCCGCAAAACGATGACGGTGCTGCGAATCGAACAACACTTCGACAGCCAACAAGCGAGTCCGGTTCTCTTGTTCCAGATGTCTGTAGTTATCAGTTATTCTGCGGATACACCTGATGACAGGAATAACTGTTATATTGGATAGAATCGAAGAATACCGCATTAAGAGCGTGCTTTGAATCCGCTCGTCAGAAAATTCCATCTGCACTCGGGAAGCAACAGTTAAATAGATTTCAAAGAGCAAATCGAGATCGATAGATCTGCCAAGCAAGAATACTAGTGAGGAGGCGACTTTTTCACCCTGCGCCTCTTTTCCCGGGAAAAAACGTGCTCTCTGCTCAGCACTCAGCCGCTCAAATGATGTCTTTACTCTGTTGTGATCAATTTGAGCGTTTTCATTATTCCCTATTGTGTATTCGTTAGTATTTTCCAGAGAGTTATCACATGTAGTATTTCTTTTTTTGATATCGATAACAATTTGCGTTCCACAATACTGACAAAACTCGCTATCATCAGGCAATTTCATTCCACACTTATAGCATCGCATTAACAATACCCCCTGAAAGCTAGCTTCCTACTAAGGCCATATTTGTCGGCCCCTTCTGCTGCTTGACCTACATTCTCTCCAAAAGCTTGATACTGTACCCTGATTCAAAGTATAGAAGGTACATTCAAACAACCTACACAGTTCACTTATTAAACATCGCGCTGAATGATTGTCGTTTATTCTAACCGAACATCGACGCTCTCTTTCGGAAGTAAACTACGTTTAGAACTGCATATACTATTCCACAGACTATGCGAATAACTGAGTTGGCATTTATGGTCTCTGCAAGAGGTACGCCGGTCACCGCTGAAAACAAAACCAAATAAACAATTGGCAGCACATAAGAAATCGCAATCAGGGCAATATAACTCTTTGGTCCATTTCTGTAATACCGAGCGAGTGATCGCCGTGTGAAAAAGGCAAAAGCAATTAGGGCTAGCAGTATAACCCCAAAAGCCAAGTCGAGTCCGTTTAACAGCGGAAACACTTGATAGACCTGAGCTTTATCAAGGCCATACTGTGAATAATGATATCCGAGAATATACTGAACGCCTTCTGCCAAACGGAAAAGCATGAATAGCCAAAGTTGAAAATTTATAATGAAATAATACCATTTCATTCCTAAAGGCTTATCAACAGGTCCTTCACTATGGGTGTTCTCGCCATAGCTAATCCGAGGCTGTATCTCAACAGGAGGGGAAAAAGCGTCCTCCTTACACTCTTCCGTCTTGATGTTGCCTACCTTTGCTTCCACAGGTGGAACATCAACGTTTTCATTTAATCTACTTCCGCAATACCTACAATACAAAGCATCTTCATAGTTTTCTTTTCCGCATGAGTTACAATTCAATTATGATTCCCCCCATACAACTATAGCAACTCTACCAATCGTGCAAAAACGATTATCAATTGAGGAATTCTTCAGCAACAAATAGTGTAATAAGTACTATCATCGGGAAATACAGAATTCCGTTATTTGGACACCTCATCAATGGTCTTCCTCCCTGAAAACAGGTGTTCCACAACGAGGGCAATTATCGTTTCCTGGAGTCAATTCCGATCCGCATCGTCTGCAAAACCTTATCTTTGGTTTCTGGATGGTCACCTTTAATTCAATTTCCTGCCCCTTCTCAGACAATTCACCATTGTGTTTTTCCGTTGTGTTATTATTGAGTGACTGCCTTTGAATATCTCTGAGCAACATCGTTCCTTGAAAATCCGGATGTTTGAGTATCGTTTGTTTATATGCTTCGAGATTTGCAGCACCTAGACCATGCAGTTTTCTGTTTTCATTTTCCTCCTGAAGCCTATAGTAACCATCAGAAATGCTCTTCATGTTTTGATTAAGGAGAGCATCTCTTTCAAGTGCAACATATTTCTTAAAGTCATATTTCTTCCCTTCATATTCGAAATAATCAACATATTCATCCCTGCTTAATAGGACACATGACTCAATCTTAATGTGATAATCATTACTGACCGAATACCCATTTGCAAGGGATGCATAACAGATTCGACTCCAAACAATGATAGCAAGGAATGAGATTTTAGAGCTGTTAATAAGCACGCCTATAATGAACCAAACGACAAAAACTATGATAGCGTCAACTATTACTATTCGTTTTGCTTTCTGAGGGACTACCGGACGCTTCCTGATAGCATAACGATAGATCCAAATTGGAACAGGATGAAGGATGATTGTAATACAAAGATCGATAAGAAGTCTGATTCCCCAGGGAAGCGAACGAATCGAATAATCCTTTTCAGGGCCAGTATTCGATCCTTTTCCCGTTATTTGATTAGAAGAGGAGTATTCTGTTCCAGTACTATCGCCCTTAGTACCAGTTGTTCTCGGAAACTCCATGCTAGAAACCAATGACTTGAAGTCATCATAGTATGAACTTGACTCATCGACGTTGGTTTGGAACATATACATATATCCATTATCAAATCGATAGAGCGAAGTCATTTTTATCGTTAGAGTGTATCCGTAATACTCTCCGTTTGTATTGCTCACTACTTTATAGTACTCGGTGCCATTGAATGACACCATCTCAACTTCTGACGGTTTTACTCCGGCCATTTGGGATACATCTGTTTTATTTATGGCCGAGTTGTTTATGTCACTTCGAACACTCCCCATCCTTTCAGACTCCGACATTGCTTCCCACAAATCTGCACTACCATATATGATTACGAGACCTGGTTCTTCATTTGAAATGAATTTTGCGTTTATGATTTCACGTTCTTTAGAAAGTTCTTCTTGCTGCCAGTTTTTTGGTACGGTAAACGCTGCACCAGTCTTTGAATCCGAATACCTAAACGCTGGAGTATTCTCATATGGGACAGAGGTCTCTACTGGTCCGTTGAATGAAACGCTATCAACGATGTCCCGCAAAACTTGTTCATGATAATCATCAACTTCCCCGCTATAATAGTGCATAGTAATATTGATGGCTTTTTCGGCTACTGTAGTATAATATTGAACGGTATGAACTACTTCCCCCCCATCATACTGATCAAGTAACAGCTTAAGGAACTTCGTCTGCTTTTGCTGATATACCTCATATGTCTTCACTGTAGCGCCTGCTTCTTCTAGTGGCTTTACAGTGATTGAAACAAGAGCCAATAGTGCTGTATCGCTCAAGCTAGAAAAATCCGGAATAGAACTGTCAATCATTGTGACAACGATTTCATGGCTGACATCTTCATCCCAGGCATTCAAGTAGATATTTCTGGAACGCATAACATCATCCATTTCAGATTTCGTCATTCCATACTTGTTCAGATTCGGGTCATTATCACGTAGATCTCTAGTGAAGACAACGTATTCTTCAGGTATCTCAAGTGATAATCCCAGTTCATCAAGTATCCAAGTATTTGCCCCTAACGCGTTGATTGGTAACATCACCTGCATCAACAACAGTATTATGACTGTACAAATTACTCTCGACTTCGCTTTATTGTTCATTTACGATTCACCTCAAACAAGTATGGATCTCAGAGCACGCTATCCTTTTCCACGGCAATGTTGAGAAGGAGAAATACCATTGGAGTGACACTAGTATTATTTTTCCTGGGTATCTTCAATTGTCATGCCTCGGTTTTAGTAATTGTTACATTCTGGTTTTGAGAATCCCTTTATACCAATTCCAACTAGTTCACCGGTGTTATTTTCACCGTAAGAACCCAATATGCGTAGTTCCCGGAGTATCTTCCTCCGTTTTCTTTGACAGGTACTGTCGTAGAGATTGTATAACCATTCTTGCAAAGATCATCTGAATATGGAATTGTCTCAGAATAAGTACCGACATCTGGCTTAGAATCATCTTCTTCAACTTGATAAGCAATTCGGATTGAAGCTCCTGGATCAAGCGTTATGGTTACCGAAGAGCCAGATGAAACCGCTTCCCCATTTACTGCAAAACCATGCGCCCATGTGTTTCCAACATGGTTATTGCTCTCCATGTAATCAGACCATGTGATTTTGAATTTCTGAGGCGCTGGAGACACTGTTACAGATATTCTCTTCTTTGGTCCATCTACAGATGTAATGACGATCGTGGTTGTACCTACTCCGGTTGCCGTAACAACACCTTTGTCGGATACTTTTGCGATTGATTCATCGTCCGATGTGAAGATCAGGGTCTTGTCTGTCGCATTGTCTGGTACTACTGAAGCTGTGAGAGTAAACTTATCACCTATGTATATCTTTTTGCTTTCATCCCAGTCGCTAGTAGCTTCAACTTTATATACGAGAGTGCGCTCAACAGTAAGCGTTATTGAGCCGTTCACCCCCGACTTGTGTGTTGCGCTGATTACAGCAGTCCCGACCCCAACTGCTAGCAGGTTCCCTTCAGAGTCCACCTGAATAATACCATTGTCACTAGAAGACCAAGTCAATTCTTTTGTGGTCGTGTTATCTGGATACCAACCAACCTCAAGCTGAATTGGAGTTCCGACTTCAATTCGCTGTTCAGGATTTGTGTTGCTTATGATTATCTCTGTGGGGGGTATTTCTTTTATTACAATACTATGGGTGTAACTGTTTCCATTTGGAGTGGTGATGGTAATAACCGCTTCTCCCACCGTTATGCCCACAACTCTGACTGCTTTATCTCCGCGCTCGTTAAATGATACTTCCGCTATTGCAGGATCGGAAGACACCACGCTAATCCCTTTTGCAGTTGCGGTTTCCGGATACAACATGAACTTGATATCTAGCGTTTCACCGATGAACGCTTCTTCAGCAGGTTCCTCAAACACCAGATCCTCAACATCGTAGAGGGTGGCATGAACTACGCATTTTCCCAGAAAACGATCATCCTGATAAACTGAAACTTCAGTGTCGCCAGCCTCATTGGAATAGAAAGTGCCGTCTTTCAGGTCTTCCAAATAATCATTAGAAGTGCGTAAATCCACGTCCGTGTAATTAGCCCCCTCCGGGAAAAACGAATACTTCAGTTTGATGGTACTGCCTACAGATACTTCGTACTCTTGTTCTTCGAAATCAACGCTCTCAATAGGTACAACCGTCTCTTTGACGTTTACTGTACAAGTTGAATACGTATGGCCGCCGCTGGATACCGTCACCGTCGCTGTACCGGGAACCAAAGCCGTATAAGATCCGTCATCGTTTCTTCGAATGACATTCAGATTGCTGATTTCGAAATCTAGGGATTCAATGGTATCGCCAGATGTCATACTATATGTCAGCCAAAACGTATCCTTCTCAGTCACGGAAATAATAGTCTGGTCGAATTCAAAATCCGCAACGTGATAGTACAGCGTCACCGGAACCGCCTTATTAAAAACCTGGTTCCGGTCAAACTCTGACACATTGTTAATCTCAATGCCTACAACTGAGTTGACCTCATCGGGTGCCCAAAAGGCATCTGTTGTCGGCTTTAAAGAGACATAACCGAAGCCTAGCGCTTCGAGTTCACTCTTCACTTCCTGATAATTCTTACGCAAATAATGCGATGCACTATAGGGCATTTGAAGATTATCATCCGTCAGTACTCTTGTAACCTCACCTTCGTTCACATTAACGACTTTTCGATCACAACTGATTCGATAATTCACTGTTGTTCCAGAATCCACGAAGAAATCTATGCTACCGGTCACGTTACTGTCTTTTGAGTTTTCGAAAACCAGCCTATGCGTTCCAGATAACAGGCTTGTACTGTATGCCACGTCTTCACCATGAGGCAAAGTCCCAAGCACTGAGTCATCCAGCTTAACTATAACGTCATACTTATTGAAAAGCAGATTTGATACGAATTCGATAGAAATAACAACTGGATACTCTGGTGCTGGAAAATGACCAATTACCTGTATTTCAGCATCAAAGGGAAGTTCGGCTTCATTCTGAAGCGACCGACCGTTGGCTGTAATTATCGTTTTGTATCCTGTGCCTGCCGGCAGATCATATACTTCGTCCGTTTCAACACTGAATCCGGCCCCGTGAAAGACTCTGCCGACATCCATATAGTTTTCTGATGCAGCATCCGAAAGAGACATGGGTACGGGAAGCTTTGGAATCCTATGATATGAGATTACAACCTCATCCTCGAAAGTGAACTCGGTGCTTGTGGTATACTCATCCAGGCCGTTAATCCTAACCGATTCAACGGCTCCGTCATTGATTTCACTGCTTGAATTAATATCATCAACAGGGACAATGATGATCTGTTGAAAACCTGCTTGCAGCTACGAGCAAGCCTTGGGCATTACTAATCTCTTGCTCCAGTTCTTCTCGCTTTGCGACTCTGTAACGTGCTTGCCGCAGTTTTCCGGCCAACTCCATGTTCGGCCCATGCTGCGCAGCGCTCTGGCGGCCACGCTCGAAATCACGTCCGGCTTCGTATGCATTGGTAAAACGCACTTTAACGGTATCGTCGAGGTATATTTGCCTACCACAATAAGTGCAGAAAATGTATTGACGATCTCCGTTTGCCGACAAAGGAGCCCCACAACTAGGGCAAGTCAGGTCGACGATTCTCATTTATCTCCCCTCCCCTCATCCATAGCTATTTTGAGTGGTTTTGCAACTCAGTGCGATGCTCCCGAAGCAGCCTTCTTCTTGTTTTCCCAAAAAGACTTCGATAAATCGATTTCCATCAGTCATCATCCTCTGGTTTGCAAATACCACAAGGTTCGTATTGCCCAGATTCATATTCTTCAGCCGTAAGCCTGTGAACATTCGCCTTATCTCTTATGACAGAACAATCTTTAGTATGGTACTTCTTTCCGCTCTCAGTCACGTAGTATTCCTTATAGAATGCCTTTTCTGAAGCATTATGTTTCAACACCAAAGTTCCTATAACCAAAGCAAGAATCACTACAATGAGAACGGCAAATAGCGGTTTTCTTTTTCGAATCACTGAAACAGCCCGCATTCCAGTATCTGGATGAAGTAAGTAATGGGCAAATTCATTAGCTTCGTACTCCTCGGCAACACTGGAATCGCTGTAAGCTCCAATTCGTAGGTGCCCGATCTGAATATGTCCTAACTCATGTGCAACTGCGTACTGCTTCTCTTCAGGTGTCAGGGTCTCACACAGGAACAAAAGCTTTACATCTGCATTCTGATAAACAAAGGCTTTTCGCGTCATGACCAGTTCATGAATCGCCAAGCCCTGTACCAAATCAGAGAAGTCTGAGTCTAACCGGCTACTTGAAAAATCGACGATTTCAAACCCAATGTCTTCAACGATAGCCACAAGATCATCGAGCGTAGGCACAGATAGTTTATAGTGACGCAGAAGCTTGTAGGCAGATATCCTCGCATTCTTAGCGTCCATTCTGTTGAACCTTCTTCACGAGTTTTTTGATCTTCTCTGAATCAAAGGCCTCTATTTGTGTTCTGACATATCCAAAACCGTTAAACGCCTTCATTGCTGCGTCCTTTGGATCACTGTTGCATCGCACATATTCCGAATTGAGTACAGCGCACACGGTATTAACGCCCTGCTCGTCCAATTGGGTGAGCTTCGTGTAGAAGTCTTGAAACTCTTCGTTGAACAGGACTATTCCGTCATCGGAAGAATGCTTGATATGCAAAAGAGAGAAAATCTTTGTGACCGTATCAAAGGAGGTTCCTCCAATTCCTTTAGTCAGCGCGTTCGATAAGGTACTATAAGGAATGCCGCTGGCTTCAGAGAACTTCCGAACACTCTTGTACTGAGCTCGTATTTCCTTTTTGATCAATTCCGTAATACTATCCACAAGTATTGCCTCCGATATGATGATTACAGTTCAGATTCCCGCGTATTTTACGCTTGAATCATATCACCATATTTGGTTAATGTCAATATATATAATCGATATTTGGTTATCTTTGTCTATCATTCTAAATGCGACTCTCTTAGGGATGAGCGTCTCGACTATTGCGTTTCAACAACTACGACTCGTTCTATCTGTCAAGCTTTCCTGATGATTTGGAAAGCATCGTCACTTCTCGCCATTAAGCGAAGTGATCAATCACCCTTAACGCGCTGCCTCAGAGTTGTTGCGGTTTGGAAAGTGTGGCCATCGCGGCTTCCAAAACCGCTGAGGTAACGCTTTGAAACTCTGCCTCTCTTGCGCTATTGTGAAAACCGTGCTATTTTATGGTCTACAAGCCGATGACTGATATCATACAGGCGACCAAGGAATCGGTCACTATTGAGCGGAGCATCAAGCCGATCCATAATTTCAAAACCGGCGAAAACGCCAGCAAAAGATCCTCCAGACACAGCTGAACACTTTCTCCTCCCTGGCCGTATTCTGGCAATGTGCGGAATCAACAAGTGCAGAAGCAGGGACCCCCATAGCCTCTCATCGCTTCGATGGAAGTCTGTGAGGGTCCCATTTCATACGGCCCCTGTTGGCTTTTAATCGCAAATGGCCGTTGATCACGTCGATGACACGGTTCTCTTCTCTTGTCCGGCATCCCACTGCAAACAGAGCCACCCTTTCACCGCCTGGATACACCGGTGTCGGGTGGCTCTGTTTAGTGCCTTTATTGGAGCGTTAGTGTTTTAGTAAGCCGAAATTCAATGATGTTTCTTGGTTTAGTCTTTCGATATGCATCTTCCTTGTGCATTGTGGAAACGATATCATCCTTTGATGCTTTTCCAAAGCGCTGGATTACTGATTCCAGAATGCAGATCTCTTCCTCATTCAAAGAAGGATAGTTGGTTTTTGAGCTGGGCACAAACTTGTAAGCTGTTCCATCTCCAATCTCAACCTCTTCACATGACACACCACTCAGTTCAATGATGGCTTCGTGAGCAATTGGTACTGCTCCCATCGGGAGAGCCTGATATATCAGGCCCGAAATTGAGATGCCTCTTCTTTTGTACGATAGCGCATCCGAGTACCACAGCAGTTTCATCAAT
>JAEEGH010018589.1_pt1 | contig 14668 bp, 3 predicted proteins | sample 9134181 | NCBI WGS metagenome assembly JAEEGH01 (sample SAMN16246544, study PRJNA631951) | gut metagenome | biome: gut microbiome; feature: rumen; material: DP-attached | host: Bos | place: Iran: Karaj | collected 2018-10 | reverse complement strand
CTGGTAGAGGTAGAGTGGATCTACGCTGGGCGTGTATTCTATACCGTTGACATGGCTTTCGGCATCGTTCGGGTCGTCGAAGAGTTCCCAGCCGCCGCCCGTCACCTCGTAGGCACCTGGTGTCACGAACGGAACCTTGATGCTGACATTGGTGCCGGGCAATATGATGTCGGGCTTCTGGATGTCCTCGACGGTAGGCATACCGCTCCTGAACTGCAGATGGATGTTCAGCACATGGCGCTCGCTCACGGGCACGATGTTCATGCCTCCCAAGTCGCTCTCCACATAGTTGTACTCATAGATAACGGTGATAATCTTCTCCGTCGTAAGGTCGTCGATGTCGGAGTTGCGCGTCATAATGAGCGTGCTGGTCTCGGTGGGCGTAAGGCCGTGGATGACGAAGTTAGCCTGATTGTTGGTGAGAGCCTTAAAGGTGCTTTCGTCAATGAGTATGCCTGGGGGGACTTCATTGCCATAGGTATAACTCTTAGACGGTTCAGACAACAAATCGGTCACAGGTATTCCACCAGGTTTACTTACTGTACCAGCCGGTGCAATGGTATATCCCTCGCGGCAGTAGTAGTAGTTGCCTTCCTCGGTGAAGGTCAGTATTGTGATGTTCTCCTGCTCCTCTTCGCTCATGCTGTCGTAGGTACCCTGGTCGATGACCTGCCCTACGGCGTATGGCGTATCGCCCACGAACATGGACTTGTTGATGACATAGTAGGGATAGGGGTCGTCCTTGTCTGCGCCTATGCCTCCTATCGTGGTTTGCTTCACGCTGATGGGTGCATAGTAGTAACGCTCGTTGAGCAGGGACTCGTATTCCTCGCGCTTGATGACGGTGTTAGTGCTGATGGTCTTTTCCGATCCCTTATAGGTGTATGTCAGCGACGAGCCTTTGTATGTGGCTTCGTAGTCAATCGGGGTCGTAACCGAATACTGTGCAGGGTTGCCTGTGTCGGGATCCTTGACGTCGCTCTCATCTTCGTAGTCCCATCCGTCGTACTGGAACTTAAAGCCTTCCGCCCTGCTATAGGCCGGGTCAATGAGCACGTCGAAGGCATCATAGTTGAAGGCGAAGTTGTCGCGGTCCGTCTTCGAGAGGCTGCTAAAGGCTTGCAGGCCACGATAGTTATACCCAACCTCATAGTAGTCGCCGCCATACAAGCCAGCTTCCGTACAGTAGTAGGCAGGCTGTATATACTTGTCAATGTCGGCCGCTATCAGCTTCTCGGCATCTGTGCCGTCCTTATACCTATTATAATATGCCGTCTTCTCTGCCTCCGTCATGTACGAGCCGCGATAGATGTAGTCGGTGGTATTGAGCTGGATGGTGCTGGTCACGATGTAGGCGGGAACCACACTGCTGTGTTCTTCGTCGCTCTCATTGTACAAGCCACTCCATGTAGCGTCCGAGTATTCCTCCTTTGCCAATGTGGCGCCCTTATAGAGCCGCTGATCCGAACCGCTGGCGGTGGTTGTCTCCAAAACGTCAACCTTCACGATGTATGCAGGCTTGAAGGTTGCCTGACCCGTTGACGGGATATGACTGTCGTCAATGTCATCGTAGTCATCGTATTCTTTCTTGGAAATGATGTTGCCCACTTTGTACTCCTGCTGTCCGTAGAGTCCAGGCGTGATGGGCGTGTAGGTGGGACCGTCCTCGTAGTGGGCCTTGATGGTTCCTTCCTTATTATATTCATCCGTGTCAATCTTGTCTGCCAAAGGCGTTGCGCTCTGCTTCGGCGTGTACCAGTCGTTCCACTGTTCGGGGTTGTCCACCTTGTAGGTAAGGATGTAGCCTGTGTCGTGGCTTACGTTGTTCGACTCATGGAACACGGCATCGAATGCCTTATAGACGGCATGACCTTCTTCGTCTGCCACCTCAACCAGTTCTCCGTTTTCATCTTCCTCTGCCTTTATGACAGCCTTCACGGGAAGGTCGGTGAGGTCCTTGGGCGTGAGGTCCTTTGTCTCAGCCGCGTTGAACAAGTCCTCGTATTCGCTGGGCAGCATCACATAGCCCGAGGGATAGAATGTGTCGCCAATCTTGCAGGCGTCCGTGGTGACGTATGTCTTGGGCACAAACATATTCTTCTCGTCCGCGCTGAGCATGAAGTAGTCCCAATAGCTGATGGGGTCGTTGAGCGTATAGGTGACATCGCGCAGAACCACCTTGCCTGTCGAGCTGAGTTTGCTCGACTTGGTGAAGTCCGTGTAGTAGGCGTAATAGTTCGGCATCACGTTCAGCAGCTTCATCTTGCCGTGCGAGGCAGAGGTGATGGTGAGCGGAATGTTGACTATCTCGCTGTAGGCGTTGGACGAGCCGGTGAAGGCCGATATGTACTGGTCATAGACATAGACTAGACCCTTGATGTACCAATAGTGAGCAGGCATGGCGCCCGATTCCACTGTGCCGAGGTATCTGCCGCCGATATTGTAGCAGTCATCGACGATGGTCTGGCTGCTGTGCACAAAGTTACCCGATGTTTGCCATTCCTTCTTGTTGGCATCCTCCGTCGCATAGTCATACTTCTTGCGGGTGACTGCACCGTCGTTCAATGCCGTCAGGGTGGTTTGTGTAAGAGGGGTAGGGGGCAAGCTGCGCACGCCATGCACGTTCTTGGCATAGACGAAGCCGCCGCCAAGTCCGGGCTGTACGCTGATGAGGTCAAGTTCCACGATACCGGTGATGTAGCCCCAGTCCTTCTCGTAGAGGCTGTTGCCAGTGCCCTTCTCGGTGGTCAGCTCCAGAAAGACGCCGGAGGCCAAAGCCACCTTGTTGGGGCTGCTGCCGTTGTTGCGCTTCTTTTCGTCGTGGTGCAGCGCCTTCCAATCGTAGTATGACTGGTTGGTGAGCTGCGATGCCGTGATTTCCACACCAGGCACAGAACGCAGCTTATACAATGCCTCGATGGTCGAAACAGTGACAGTGGAGCCACTGACCGTGACACCTTCGATGGGATGTGCCGCGAGTTCTGCCAGCGCTGCGGTTGTTGCCGTGATGGAAGTTATTGTTGACGGGTCAAGGTCGGGATCGTTAAGCTCGTGGATGTCGCTTTCGGTGGTGCGCACATCGCTGAAATCAACGTCGCTGGTAAGGGCACCGAGGAAATTCACAACGCTGTAGATGCCGAAGTAGTTACCGTGCTTCCTTCTACGGTAGTATTCAGGATTGGAGGAGCTTATTGATTTATCTTCTGATCTCGATGATTCCTTTTGGTTGAGAGACACCTCGCGCACGCGGTTGATGGTGTATTTGGTGTAATCTACCGTAGCAGGCACACGGTCAAGTGCGCCCAGCATCACCATGCGACTGCCGAACACGCCGCAGAAGTCGGCACGCTGCACGGTGTTCATAATACGACCGGCATAGCGCGAGCACACACCATTCACAACCCAGTAAAGAGGATTCGGATCGCCGTTGGAGTTCAGCATATTGACCTTGATGGGGTTGCCGTGTTCGTCGTAGTTAACCGTGGTGACAGGATAGCCGTTTGCATCGACTTTGGGTTCTCCCTCATCGTTTGTTTCCTGTGTCCTGCTATATACCTCCGTGTTATCGAAGACTGTCCGAAGTTCATCGGCAGTAATGGTGGAGCCTGGAGCGTAGGTCTTGCCGTCCTTGTCGCGACATGTTGTCATGCACCTGTAGCGGATTTCGTAGTAGGCCGCCTCGCGGTCGGGAAGAGCCTCGTACTGGTCGTAGGTGATTTCTGTCTTGATGCTGTAGTAGTCTGTGCCGTAGTTGGAGATGTTCAGCTCGCGATAGCCATCGACGAGGGTCAGGTTGCCGTCGCCATAGAGACCACCCACACGTCCCGTGCCCACGGTAATGAGGTCGCGATGGAAGACATCGTGGATGGAGGCTGTGGCATTACCATAAACCGTGGTAGAGGCAGCATACACCACATCGGAGCCTGGCGAGACGTTGCCGCCTGCGAAGACAGCGTTGTGAATGAGGATGCCGTCCTTGTCCTGCTCGGCCTTGGTGGGGCCAGTACTCAGGCTCTCCCATTGCAAATTCGATTCGTTCTGGTTGCCCAGCTTATTGAGGATTGCAGTAGGCACATATTCGTTCTGGTTATAATGATTGATGACAGGAACGCCCAACTCGTTTCCTATTTCAATATCCACACCTCCCGGGGCGGTCACCTTGCACCAGGGTTCGACAAGTACCTTGCAGTCCTCGGTGAGGACTTTCTCGGAGCCTACCGTGACATACGCATAGGTGCCGTCGCCGTCCGGGTCCTCATATTCATAGTAATAGCCTTCGCTGCCATCATCATAGCGTGCACCCGTCTTCTTGCCGATGCACAGTTTCCCGGAAGCACTCTCGTAGGCACTATAGACGTAACCTATATCGCCACCGCCGAAGACATTGCCATAGCCTAAAGCGATGCCTTCCTCGGTGCCTACCTCGCCGCCATAAATGTCCACTTCTGTCTGCCCAAAGACGTAGCCCTTGTTGAAGAAGCCGGTGACCTTCAATTCCTTCCCGACGTCCTCTTTCATGAACATGGTGCCGTCGCCGCCCCAGCTGTCTATGCCGCGTCCGCCGCCAAAGACGTTGCGCTTCACATGGCCGTCGAAGAGTTTGACATGGGTCTCGCCTGCCTTGAAGAAGCGGATGTCGCCGCTTTTCACTCCCTTAGTTGGGAAGAGGCCCTCCTTCGTGTTGCCACGCCCGATAGGACCAATCTCACCGCCGCCATAAAGACTGCCGCGCACAACACCCTCGTACATATTCACATTGGCGTTATCCACATAGCTGTTGACGATATAGCCGCCGCCAAAGACGTTGCCTGCACCTTCGATGTCGTTGATGCCATTGTCGTCCAGCTCCTCTACATATTTATATATAGGTGCATCGGCTGTCCCCGTGTTCTTGTAGCGGTAGCCGACGAAGCCGTTGTTGAGGGTGATGTTTGAGGTGCCATAGACGGAGCCGCCCTCGCCGCCGCCGTAGGCGTTGCGCATGATGGCGGGGATGCCGTCGATGGCGCTTGTGCCGTCTATCTTGCCGATGATGACATTTGCCACGCCGGGGATGTCGCCGCTGTAGTCGTCGCTGATGTCTGCATCCACTTCCTTGCCATCCACAATCTTGGTGTGCTTGCCCACATGCCCCAGGTAGCCGCCGCCATAGACATTGCGTACCATGCCGCCCTCGATGTAAGCGTTAGCGGTTGCCACGAAGTCATTATCAGGATTGGCATCGTTCACAAGCCCATATTCGTCCATCACCGGGCCGCCCTCGCCGCCGGCATAGATGTCCCTATCTACATTGCCGCCCAATAGTTCGATATAAGTTGTGCCGCTCACAACGGCATTGGAGCCGTGGCCGCCGCCGTAGGCATAGCCGCTCACATTGCCACCCTCCAGGATATGGACGTTGGTGTTGTGGTACTCCTTGGTATCTACCATGTCCTCACCCACGATTGTCCACATATTGTCATTATAAGTAGATATTGGGGAAGGCAGCGTGATGGGGTTTGCGCTGATATATGACTTGAACCCGGCAAGGTAGCCGCCGTAAACCTTCACTTTGGCGGGAGCTGCAGCAGCGGCGGCTGTTGCATTTGCCGCTGTTTCTGCAGCCGCAACAGCTATCTGCTCATCTGTGGCACCTTCGCCGGCAGAAACCCGCGCATAGTCCTGTGCATACTGGAGGCCTAACCAGTGCTTCAGCGACTCGAAGTTGAAGGCGTTGCCGTCGTGTCCGCCGCCAAAGACCTTGTAGGCATTAGAGCCAACGCCCATATACACGTTGGTGCGGCCACTAACGGTCTCATTACCATAGCCTGCGCCATAGACGGTTGCCTGGTAGCCGTTGCTATGATTAACAGGCGCTCCTATATTGACATACGTGTCGAAGGCGATGCGGCAGTTGTGGTTGCCGCCGTAGATGCCATCTTCCACGATGGCATTCGCCCCATGGAAGTCAACGCAGGTGACATAGTTGTCGCAGTAACGAGCGGCATATTCCGGGTGCGCTTCAATCACAGAATCGTCGTAGCCTTTGCCGCCGCCAAAGATGGAGTTGACCTTGACTGTGGACTCGGCAGGCACATTGACGCGGGTGTAACCAATCATGCCCTCCTTGTTACTGCCGCCATAGACGTTGTTGAATTTGCCGGCATACAAGTCCACCATAGTACGCCCTGCACCGAGGGCTGTCTGAGTACCCATGCCGGCGTAGGCGCCGCCGCCATAGATGTCTGTATTGACATAGCGGGTCGCCGTCTTGGTATTGATGTCGTCAATGAGCACATAGCTCTCCGACTGCATGGTGTTGTTTAGGTTGACATGCCCCGGAACACCCTCGCTGCCGCCAAAGATGAAGTTGGCGACGTTGTTGCCATTCTCCACAGGCTGGAAAAAGACAAAGGAATTATCGCTCAGCGAAGGAAGGTGGAAGTCGCCCTTGGGCGAGCCGTCGTTGTTGGTGTAGTCCTTGAAGATGCGGTCGGCATATTCATAGTCGCCGTAGCAGCCACCAAAGATGCTATCCACACGGCCCTGAATGTAGTTCACAAAGGTGGAAGATTCCAGCAAGGCGGCTGCCACTGCTCTGGAGGTGACTTCCGAATGGTCCTTCTTGCCCTTCACGATGCCGCCGAAGTCGTTGCCACCATAGACGTTGTCGCGCACCCAGGGGAAACCGTCCTTGTAGCCGCCCGAACCGTTGGGCTGCCGTCCGATATGCACCTCTGTCCCGCCGAGGATGTTAGCGTTACTGGCACCGCCAAAGACATCATAGACACGTCCGTTGCCCAGGTTGGCGTATGTGTCGCCGCAGACATCGCCCTCGTTTCCGCCGGCGTAAATGTACTCGGTTTCGGGCAAATTGGGGCCTTCCTCATCCTCGGAGTAGCCAGGGTATTCGCCCTTAAGGTTGACGGCGCTGCTGTAGTTGGCATTATAGACATAGTCTCCGCTGTCGTTCTTCTTGCCGACGACACCTTCCTCGCCGCCGCCGAAGATCTGGAAGGCGTAGCCGTTGTTGTGGTTGACGGTGGTGCTACCCCATATCTCGGTGTCCCCGCCATAGCCGGCACCAAAGACAGTCATTGCCACAGCCATCACGTCGTCGCCCTGACGGTCGAGGATGACACCAGAGCGACGCTCGCCGCCCGTCTTCATCTTGTAACTGTCGTCGTCATCTACGTCGGCAAACAAGCCTTTGTCCCCATACCTGTCAATAAGATCCTGATTGATGTTGATGACGACGTTGCCGTTTACATGTCCGCTGTTGAAGCATCCGCCATAGACGTTGCCACCCATAAGTCGGCGGTCGTCGTCATCGGCGGTGTCTGAAGGACCTCCTGAGCCGATTTCTATGAAGCCGTTCGACTCCGTCTTCCACTTCGCAGTGTTCCACTCCAAGTTGGGGAGACGTGTCCTTCTCATTTCGTACATTGCGCCATCGGACAATTGGTTTTCACCAGCGACAAATTCGCCGTCGCCGGCATCAGAGGTATAATATGTCTCGCCTTCTGTCAAGGGAACGCCAGCAGACAAGAGAACATACTCGGTGCTGTACAGGCGCTTAGGCTGTATCTTGATGCCGCTGAGGTTCAGTTCCAGACGGTTCTTTATCTTGCCGCCTTCCATGAAGCCGCCCTCCTCCTGTTCGGCAGAGGAGCCTTTGATGCCGCCCGAATAGGCTGCGTTCACGCTGCTTGCCGCTACATTGGCGTTGTTGCAGCCGCCCACTATCTTATTGTATATGACAAGCTTGTGGTCGAAGTTCATCACATTTTTGCCCGGATAGGTCATACTGCCCACGTTACCGCCACAGAAGAGGGAGCCGATGTAGCTGCTATAGTCTTTGTATTCAGCCGGGTCTTTCAGCGCAGTGTCGAACACTATGTCGGGAATGAAGTTCAGGGCGACACCTTCCATGTAGGTGCTCATCTGGTGATGTTCCTCGTCGGTCAAATCTATCGTGCTGAAGTCATAGTCTGAACCGGAGGAGTTGTCGGTTACATCTCCATCATCGTTCACATATTTGGCATAGCGTTCCAGGACGCTCTCCTCCACCATTTCCGTGCCATTGTTGCCGAGGAACACGTTCTCAGCAATGACGTGGGAACCTATCTTCAGCTCCACCATCGGGTTATCCTTCGTCGTCTTGAGCGTAGCGCAGTTGCCGCCCAGATACACGGAGCCGCCAATGATGGTGGGGTTCGCCGCCGATGTGCCCGCCAGACGGATAGACACCTGCTCTGCATTGGGGCGGAAGTTGTTGAGGGCCTCCACGGAGCTGCCGCCGCCTGTGGTATAGAACATGTCGCCATAGATATCGTGGTTGCGAAGGGCCACGTTGTCGGTATAGGAGTATGCGCCGTTGCCGCCGCCATAGACGTCGCCACGGATGCTGGTATAGATGCCGATGGCATTGCCGCCCCTCACCGAGCCTGTTATGTCGTTGCCGCCATAGACGTTGTTTATGTCGCCGCCGCGCACAAGCACACGGGCTGACAACTCATCTGGGAACTTGTAGGAGCCGCCCAAGCTTGCGTTCGTGACAGGCGAGTACACGCCGTCCACCTCCGGGCAGACATCCGCCATTCGGCAGCCGCCATAGACGTAGTCAACAACGATGGTGGAGGTTTCTGGAATCTCCAGAAGCAAGCCCTTGGGGCTGGTCATCCTGCCTCGGTTGCCGCCGCTGTAGAGGCGGCGCACCTTGCCGTCCTGCAGGTTCCACCTCGGCATGATCTTCATCTCGGCCAGGTTGTTGCCACCGAAGAGACGGCCTATCTGGAACTCGGCGCTGCTGGGCTTGGAGTAGCCCAAGTTGATGCCCATGCCGTAGCGGAAGCGGTCGTTGGTCAGGAGGTCAGTGAGACCGAGGCCCACGTAGGTCTCTTCCGTGGCTGCCTTGTTCTCCAAAAGCGTGGTGGGGTTAACAAAGATGTGGTTCACCACCTCGCTGGGGTTATCCAAATGTATGACGGCATCCTCACGCACCGTGGCGTTGTTGCCGCCGCCATAGGCATAAACGATGGAGCCGCCTTGAATGTCAAGGTAGGACTTATCTACTTCGGGCTTTGTGAACCCGGTCGAGCTGGATGCTATGACATTTCCGCTCTTGTCAAGAATATCGTGTGTTGTGGTCAATTCGGATCCTATATTGGTTCCTAATGGGCGATAGGTATAGTCGCCGTTGCCGCCAGCAAAGAGCTGTCCAATGTAGGCCTTCTCGTTAGGCTTCTCGTCACCTGCTGCGACAGCGCCCGTCAATGTCGCATTGTATGCAGCTGCTTCCTCTGCAGAAAGCATATCGCCTTCTGCCTTCGAGGCACCCATAGCAGTGTTGTATGCCGTTTTCTGGTCGGAAGTAAGTGCATCAGAACTGTTCAATGCACCTAATAATCCAGCATTGTATGTTTTGGCCTCTTCTGCGGTATAATAGGTAGTGGTGGTCTTGGTGCTGACGTGGACGAAGGTGTTCCAGCTGATGTCCACGTCATCGGCATTACCCACTATTTCCGCAGGTAGTTCTGCTGTGCCAATGGTGCCGGCGATGTCGTTGCCGCCATAGACGTAGTTGATGACGGTATAGCCTGTAGCATGTTCGCCGTCGATGTTGACGTATGCGTTGCCACCCACATCTGCCATGCGTGCGCCGCCGAAGACCTTGTTCACGTCGCCGGCCTTCACCGTCACGCTGGTGCTTCCGTCCACTTTACCCTGGTTGCCGCCGCCATAGACGTTGCCCTTGATAACTTGGGCAGAAAGATTCCACGGACAGAGCACTCCGAAGAGCACCCCGAAAAGAACTCCGAGAACCCTGAACTTCCTTGCTATGGTCTTTATCGTTATCACGTTATGACGTTATTTCGTTATTTAGCCTTTTTAAATTTTCACCTTTTAACCTTTTCCCTTTTTCACCCTTTCACCTTTTCAATTTGGTACCAGCCTCGGGTTATCCAGGTCGTCATCCGACATCACGTAGTGGTAGGAGGGGTTGACCGTCAGGTTGATATTGTAGCGCCTGCCCCTGAGGGATTGGGATTGTCCGCTGAACATGCTGAGATTGATGGTGTTCTCGGCTATGCAGTCCTTGCGGATGAGGTTGCCGTCGGGGTGCTCGGCCGTCACATTCTTGTCGTAAATGTCGTAGGTGCAGGTGACAACGACCTTCGTCACGCCGCTGATGGGCAGGAAGTGGCTCAGGAACGACTTGTAGCCGGTGGTCAGCGTCAGTCCGTCGTCCGTCTGAAATACCGGGGTGCCTGTTCCGCTGGTGCCTGTCGGAGTATAGGTCAAGGTGGTGATGGGGTTGGTGCCCATATCGTTATGGTTCAATGTCACCTCCACGTTGGCCTTTTCTGCCATCAGTCCGGTTTCCGTTGCCGTCTGGAGTGACAGCTGTTTCAGTTTAATGGTGCGCAGCGTGTTGTAGGTGCCGTCCACCTTAATGCTGATGCTCAGTGCCGAACTGAGGTGGTCGAAAAGCAGGTAGAGGTAGTTCTTGACACTCTCGCCCGTCTTCAAATCGAACTTAAAGTCACCGGCTACCAGCCCATTGTCGTGGTCTGCGTCGGGCCCTTCCTTGGCACCGATGATGACGCAGGCATCGTAGCCTGCCGTGCGCAATCCGTTGATAGTCAGCTTGGCGCCTGCTGTATAACTGGTCTCCCCCGAGAGGATAGCAATGGTGGCATCGTCGGCGGCCGCGCTGGGAATGAAACCATAGACGTAGTAGTCGCCTTGCGAGACTTCTTCCGGCTTCACTTTTCTGATGGACAGCTGCCATTTACCGGTTGAACTCTTGTAGCTCAGTCGTCCGTGATAAGGATTCTCCTCGGCATTCATCGTGAAGAAGGCATTGATGCTCTTTCTCGTCAGGTCGTTGCTGGCAAAGTTTTGATAGGTGTTGCCGTGATCGTCGTTGAACTCGCTATAGAGGAGATAGCCGGAGGGTGGCGTCCAGCTGCGGGTGATTGCTTCGCTCGTGCCGCGCAGAGTTTCTCTCGCCATTTCTTCGGGCTCCGCAGCATTCACAAAGTCGGGAGCCGAAGCCGACAAGCCTATCGCCATCCCCTTCTCTTCCTCTGCCTGCTCCGGCGTGTCCGGCACCAGCTCGTTGCTGTCGTTCGAGCAAGCTGCCAGCAGCACGGCTGCCATCAAAGCGATAATATGATTCCTTATCCTATCCAACTCTCAATTGTCAATTATCAATTATCAATTATCAATTATCAATTATCAATTGTCAATTATCAATTATCAATTATCAATTCTCTTCTCACCAATTATATACCTCCTGTTCTCCGGTGCCGCCATCATACCACGGTGTGAAGGCCGACTGTACGATTTCTATCTCCAGACCCTTTGTTGCCGGTGTCAGCTTCAGCTCCACCGTGTATTTGGTGTTGCCGTCGAAGTTTCGCTTGACGGTGCCTACAGCAATCAACAGTTCGGATTCATTGTCAATCGTGTAGGTGACGGTCACCTTCATTCCTTCGCCAGTCGCAAATTCGCGCGGGATGATGAGCAGACCCTTATTGGGGTCAATCAGGTTGACGGGACCTGTCGGTTGCGACGAATTGGTGATGTTGATGACAAACGGATAGGGGTTGGTGGGATGCGGATTCTCCGGATGTTCCGGGTCGGGTATCGGGGCCAGGTCGCCGGGTGTCCACGTCGTGCCTTCATCCTCCGTCGTTGCCCCTTCGAGCTTCACCTTCATGTCTCCGGCGCGTTGGTCTATTGGCCATATCGGTTTATCCGATTCCGTGGCGGTCGGGCTGCTCAGGCTCAACAAGCCCCGGGTGTAGAGATCGCCTATCTCGATGCTCCGGATGGTCACCTTGTCGCAGCCCGGGTCGGCAATGACGGTGCAGGTGAACATCAGACACGACATGCCGTGATGGAAGAACCAGTCGATGGTGCCGTTGCGGGTATCGGCCGGCGTTGTTTCCTTCAAACGGTTGTTGCCGCTCATCTCGTAGGTGATGTTGTCGTAGAGACTACCGTATTTCTCATGACCCGCATCACGGTCGTATTCACCGCCGGGCAACACCAGTCGTCCCGTGCCCCACAGCGGATCGTGCTGCACGCCATTGTGATAATCCGTGCCGTAAACAACGTCACCGCGCGTCTCCGTGCCCAGCACCACAGGCAGTTGCGGCATGCCGTGCACGTCGGTCATCACGTAGCTGCTATAGGGGGCGTAGGCCCGCAGCGTCAGCAGCTCCTCCTGATTGATGGGCCAGTATTTCTTCGGGGCGTAGGTCCAAACGCCTCCGCTATATACCACCTTCTGGTTGTTCATCAGCAGTTGGCCGTTTGTGCCCAGAAAGTCCTTGATATGTGTATTGGGCGCATTGAAGGCGGGGTCGACGTAGTTGGAGCCCGTGTACCAGCAATACACGCCGAAACCGCTCGCTTGCAGCATCGCCGTAGTGTATTCGCCGTCGCCCGCAGCACGTGTCGTCGGCTCTGCGAAGCGGCAGGAGAAGCCCATCTCGCGCTCGGCCTTTGTCGTCTGGTCGGCAGCAGGCTGCAGCGGATCGTCCGCAGAGTCGCTGTCAGAGCAGGCGGCGAAGGCGAGCCCCGCCATAAGGGCGACCATCAACTGGCTTGCATAGTATCGTAGAATCGCTAACACGTTATCTCAATTCTCAATTGTCAATTTTCAATTATCAATTATCAATTGTCAATTATCAATTATCAATTATCAATTATCAATTATCAATTGTCAATTATCAATTGTCAATTAACTACGGTTCCTCAATCGGTATATCCTCTATCTTAACTTTATCGAGCCACTCTACCACCTGTCCGGTGAATTCTATGGTTTCGGCACCGATGCGTATGTAGTACACATAGTGGTGGTTGGGCAGCCACTCCGTCAGCGGGGTGTCTGTGCCCGTCCGCTTCATGGTGTTCAGCTGTATCGTGGCGTTGTTGCTGTAGGTGTAGTCTTGCTGCGGCACCAGACGGCCCTCGCCATCGTAGGTATAGGTGGTGCCGTCGCTCTTGAAGGTGACGTCGTAGCTGATGCTCAGCTTCACGTCGTTGCTCAGCGTCTGCGGCATCATCAGATAGCCCGTCATCGTCTTCAGGGGGAAGCTGTAGGCCGGGCTCGTGCCGTGCTTGGCGCTCTGCTCGCTCCAGGCATAGGCGGTCTCGCCTGTGCTTGTGTTGTAGGTGGGCGTCAGCTTTCCGTCCTTGTACAGATTGCTCACACTGAAGCTCTTCAGGAGGAAGTGGGCGATGTCGGCGCGCACCTCCGTCGCTGCCACGATGCGAAACTCCACCTTCGAGGTCATGTGGTGGAAGAGGAAGCGCACGCGGTCCGTCACCGTCAGCGTACTGCGGTCGTCGGGATTGCCGGGCGACACAGCGCTGGTGCCGTTGGGCAGGTCGGGCAACAGCTCCGACACGAGGAAGTCCACTTGATCGTCGGCCGTCTCCTTCACGGTGAAGCGGAAGCTGGGCAGACCCGCGTCGCTGTTGGCCATCAGGGGCGTGAGGCCCGTTTTCGTCGGAGATTCCGCAGATTCCGGATCTGCCGCATTCACATCAGTATAGGGGAAGTAGGCCATGAACGAGAGCTTGTCTTCCGACTCGTTGGGCCAGTATTTCAGCGGTGAATAGCTGAAGTTGCCGCCCTTCTCCAGACAGGTGGCCTGCTGGTTCCACATGAAGTTGGGCACAGCAGCGGCGCTCCATGTTGTGTTGTCGTGATAATAGCCGTACACACCGATGCTCTGACCGGCATCGATGCCCTGCTCCGCCGAGTAGGCGGCGCTGCTGCGTGTAGGCTGAGCGGTGTAGGCGTCTCTGAAGGCGATGGGCGTCATCCCGTCCATCGTCGTCACCGTCGTCACAGGCTCCTCGTTGCTACAAGCCATCAGACATATAATTCCTATTATCGTTACAACATTTCTCAACTTTCAACTTTCAATTCTCAATTGTCAATTATCAATTATCAATTCTCAATTGTCAATTCTCAATTATCAATTATCAATTAAATTTCGCTTAGCGTAATTTTCAAAGAATATGTCGTGTTGCCACGGAGTGGACTGATAGTGATAGGCGTCGGGTCAGGCGAGGCATCTATGCTCTTTTCGCCCGGTGTATCTGCTCCCGCTTCCGTCACCACATGGTACTTCACGTTTATCTTCAGGCTCAGCGTCCCCTGCGGAATCAGATAGACGTAGCCCTTGCGGTCGCCCGTGTTCAGGGCGTCCTGCGGCGTCGTGCTCAGTCCTGCGGGCTGCCATCCATGAGGCAGATTCGGTATATATCGTACCTGAGATTCTATGATGCCATAGCTCACAAAAGTCTCAGGATCATCGGATTCTTCTTTAGATATGTTTTTGATTGTGATGGTGTGATCGTCATAGGTCTGATCAGTCCATATGGGGTAATATTTCGGCTCAACCCCTGAGTCGTCTACGTCTTGACTGCTCAATGACAGTCGTCCCGTCTTGGCCATATTGCCAGTCAGGATGATTTCTTCCACCAGCACCTTCGTGCCGGAGGCGGGTGCGGCGGCAAGCGCCACCTTGATATCCAGTCGCGCCAGAGCGTGGCGCATCTTCATAGCCAGCGTACCGGCCTCATTCAGTGCCGTTGCTGCCGGAATGGCTGACGGCTTTTCATAGTACCACAGCAGATCCACCTGCTTACCGGGCTTCTC
>JAEEGH010018588.1_pt1 | contig 14668 bp, 8 predicted proteins | sample 9134181 | NCBI WGS metagenome assembly JAEEGH01 (sample SAMN16246544, study PRJNA631951) | gut metagenome | biome: gut microbiome; feature: rumen; material: DP-attached | host: Bos | place: Iran: Karaj | collected 2018-10 | reverse complement strand
GGCTTGTCGCAGACGCGAAGGGACACGAAAACGGGGCTTCCCCCGACACGAAAAAACACGAAAGCGGCTTGTTGCGAGTTCCCACTGAGAGCCGACTGGAACGGCTCATGGTCGCGCGTGCCAGTACAAGGGGACATTTGGGACATATGGGACGTTAGGGACGGAACGGGGCAGGGGCCGCACTCCGAGCGGCCCGTGAACAAGTATGTTTTGTCCAACGCGGAGACGCTGAGTACGCAGAGTTGAAAGGCCGAGTGGCCCGAACGCGGGCGCGTATAGAAGAAACTCCGAGCGTCTGCGCGAGAGCCCAAACCATCGGAGTCAAGACAAAAGCCGACGGGGCGCACATGAAGGCGATGAGGCTTGCGATGTCGGACGGCCTTCGCCTTTCATCTCCGCGGCAGTCTTGAAGAAGTCTGCCGCGGATCCCATATAAAAAAACTTGAGCACGGCGCCATGTGCAAGCCGTGCTCCGTTTCTGCGAATCGGAAAGATTCCGATTACCAGCGCGTTTCGCGACGAGGACCACGGTCGCCGAAGCCGCCACGGTCGCCGCCGAAGCCGCCACGGTAGCCACCACGCCCGCCGCCGAAGCCGCCGCGTCCGCCACCGAAGCCGCCGCGGTCTTCACGGGGCTTGGGCTGCGACTCGTTCACGCGAACGGTGCGTCCGTCGAGTTCATGCCCGTTCAGCGCGTCAATCGCGGCCTGCGCCTGTGCGGCGTCGGGCATCGTGACGAAGCCGAATCCCTTGCTGCGCCCGGTCATCCGATCGGTGACTACGCGAACGGCGGTAACTTCGCCAAACTGCGCGAACGCCGCCTTCAGACCGTCGTCGGTCGTCGCGTACGCGAGGTTACCAACATAGATTTCCATCTGAATCTTTCCTTCTGTTTGTCCTGCCGCGAGTCGGCGGCACACGCCCCCATCCCCTTGGCAAAGTGAATTTTAGCAATTTTAACCGCCCGCAGTCAAGTTGGCAAGTACATCAAAATGCATGCGCTCAACCAGGCTTATTCGCTGAATATATCGTCCAAACGCCCTATACCGGCTCGAAATGGGCTTTCTCAAGGCCGCAACTCCTTTTTCAATACTGTCTGCCGCGGATGAGCGCGGGCAGCCAGACGCGGTATCGATTGGCGGGTCGCCAGAGATTGCCGGCCGACGCGTAGTCGGTGAAATGCACGGCGGACGGGTGCCGCTCCTGGTCCTTGTCCTCGTCGTGCGAGCCCATCGGCAGGAATCCGGCGACGGCCATGTACATCGCGGGGTCCTCCGCACGGACCACGCGAAAGCCCTTCAGATCGTCCTCGCGCACAGCCCAGTCGCGCACCTCCTCGTCGAGCGCGCCGTCGCCGAAGCGCGTATCCCGCGCCAGGCAGACCGGTCCGCGCGTGAACGCGACGTGGTCGTGAAGGCGGTGCATCTCGACTCGCATCGGCAGCGTCAGCTCCACCATGTCCCCGTTGCGCCACTCGCGCCTGAGCTCGCAGTACCCGCCGACGCGCGCCTCGGCGTCGACGCCCTTGCCGTTGAGCTGTACCGCCGCGCCAGTCGCGAACGCCGGAATGCGAAGCCGAAGCGCGAACTCCATCGGCTTCTCCGACGCGCAGACGAGCGTCACGCGCTCCTCGCGCGGATACAGCGTGTACATTCGGAACCGCACCGTCTCTCCTGTCGTGGGCATCTTCGCCTCGGCGAGTCCGCTCATGTAGAAGTCGACCGTCGCCGCGCCCCCCTCCGCAGTGAAGGCGCGGTCGAGGACGCACAGCCAGCCGCGCGGACCGTTCGCGTTGCAGCAGTTCGTATGGAGCCGGCAATGGTGGTGCCCAGGCGCTCTCGACCCCATCATCGGAGTGTACGCCGCGAATGTGTCCGCCTCTAGGTTCAGCGAACCGAGATAGGCGTTGTAGAAGGTCCTCTCAAGCTGATCCGACCAGTAGGGATCGCCCGTCGCCGCCCTCAGCTTCTCGCAGAGGCGCATCCACGTGATGATTACGCACGTTTCCTGCTGCCAGGATATATGCCGCCACTGCTGGTCCGCGCCGTGGAACCAGTGTTCGCCGGCCGCCCCGCCGCCCGCGAGGTTTATCTCCGTCTCGGCTATGCTCTTCGCGGTCTTGACCGCCGCGTCGAGAAGCTCGCTTCTACCGGTTACTTCGTAGTATTCAATCAGTCCCTGGTAGCAGCTCATCATCTCGTACGCCTTGGTGAGCGCGTGTTCCGGCTTCCACGAATGGTACGGATTCACCTTCGAGAAACGGCGTTCCGCAACGGGCACGCCCGCCTGCTTGAGAAGCTCCGGACCGTCCGGGAACTCGGTCATCTGCTTCACGATATGGTCCGCGAACGCGAGGTATCGCGGCTCCTTTGTGCGCTTGTAGAGCCATACGACCGGCTCCAGCACGCTGAGAGACGGCAGCCCGCCGTACATTCCCGTGAGCCTCAGGTCAGAGCCGCGCCGTCCGTTCGGACCGCGCTCGGCGATCAGGCAGTCGCAAAGCCTCTTCGCGGACTCGAGCGCCCTTTCGTCCTTCGTCGCGTCGTAGTAGTGCATGAGCCCCATGAGCGTGTACTTCGCGCCCCAGACGTCCCACCCGCGTCCGAAGCGGTCTTCGGGCGCGTAGTTGCCAATATATCCGTCTGGCTCCTGAAGGCCGATTATCTCGTTGACTCCCGCAGCGATCTTCTCGCCAAGACGCTCCGAGCCCGTGTAACGCCAGAACGGCACCGCCGAATGCATGTACTTGCCCCAGAACTCGGTCTGCCAGTGGAGCTTCGTGCGCTCGCGGAAAAGCGATGCGAGCTTCACGGCGTCCGTCGCCTCGACGTGGTTCGCCACCATCTTGTCGAGACGCTTCCCGAAATGCCCGTCGGGACGCAGCCCTGCGGACGCGGCGCCCGCCGAGAGCGCCGCCGCAAGGCCGATCGTCAGGATTCTTCTTCCTGCCTTCACTGTCAGAGTTCCTCAGCGAACGAACACGACAGTGCCGAGCTTGGGAAGGAAAAGCCCTCCATTGCGCCACGACACACGCTTGGTTCTGGCCGAACCGTTGACACGCACAGTCCACGACGACACGTTCCCGGTGTCGGACGCGCCGACGAATGCAAGCGGCACTGCGTAGTCAGAGAGGTTCAGCCCCGCGGACACGTTCACGAGATAAAGCGTACCGGACGACGCGAACCGCACGCCCTTGAGCGTTCCTCCGCCGGCCGAGCAGTCCACCGTCAGCGCCGAGACCTCCTGCCCTCCCGTCACCAGCGAAGCGTCGAACGTCGCGCCGCTCGCCACCTTTATGTTGGCGGAAGAGGAAAGCCCTCCCGCCGTCTGCGTCGTCGGCTTCACCTGGCTGGAGAAGTCGATCATCGACGACGGGAGCTTGCCAGCGCCGCCGCCGTTGTACCAGTTCTGCCCGCTCGACGGAAGCGTGTAGTTGGACTGGGTGTCCATCGTCTCCCACGTCACGCCGTCGGCGCTCGATTCGAGCAGCCAGTATTTCGGATAGTTCGAGAAGCCCCACGCCTGGCGCAGATTGTAGCCGCGAATCGCACGCCCTTCGGGAATGCGGTAGGTATAGACGATCCACGTATTCGGATCGCTTTGCTTGGGATATGGGTTCGTGAACTCACAGGCCAAGGTCGTCGGATCTGCCACCCAGATGACATTCGGCTCAAGTGTCTGGCCACTTCCGCGCTGTGTCCAAGCCGCCGTGTAGGTCGGCGTGCCATTGCCCTGCTGGTAGGTGAAGTTCCAGTTGTATCTGCTATAGTTGCTGGGGGCGCCGGTGTTCCGCGAATAGCTGCTGCGGCTCCCATTGGGGTAATCCGGGTCGGGCGCGGTGCCGTCGGCAGGCTGGTATTTGCCTTCACTCGTGAGAACGCCGTCAAGAAGGCGCAGCGCGGAAATATTCGCATATCTTGAAGTGTCCGCGCACTGCTTGAGGGTGAAACGCCACCAGCGGTTCGTGGTGCCGCGCGGACCGGAGAGACGGAACTCGCCGCCATTCACCGTGAGCGCACCGACGTCCAGCGCCGCGTCGCCTGCGTACGAATAGACTCCCGCGCCCGACTTCACGAGACAGGAAGCGCCAGTGAGCGGCGCCGTTGCTGAAAGACCGATCGCGTCAGCCGCGTTCGAGAGCGAATATGTCAGCAAACCGCCGTTGGCGTAGGCGATTGTGCCGAGGTTCGAGAACGAGGATGCGACGGTGACCGAGACCTTGTCCACCGTAAGCATCGCACCGGCCTCGACGGCGACAGCCGGGATGGAAAGCGTCGGGACGGACGATGCCGCCGAGACGATGCCCGAATTCGCTGCCGTGAATTTCAACGCTGCAGCCGTGTTTTCACGAATGATTGTGGAGCTGGCGTTTTTCAGATGCAGACGGCCGACGGACTGCGAATAGCTGCGTATATTCAGCTCGACAGGTGACAGTCCGTTCGCCGAGCCGAGGTAGATGTCTCCAGGGGGAAGGACATTGGCCTCGTTGCACCAGACGTAGCCAGTAGCGCCCGCCTCGCCGGTATGACCGAAGTAGGTGCCGCCGGTGTGACCCCAGTCCGACGGCGTGCAACCGCACAGTATCAGGGCAAGCTTGGTCGTTCCCGAAAGCGACGCGCTGAGAAGGTCGCAGCGTCCTGAGCCTGATGTCGTGACAGAACCCGGCGTTCCGCCGCCGCGATTGCGGTTCCAGTATTTGCGCTGGGAGGTTGGATGCGTGACACGAATCGGGTTGCCGTCCACTGAAACGAGAGCAACGGTTGAGCCAGGCTCGGTGTCGAACCAAGGAGTGTCCCATCCGCCGCCGTCGCCGAGAGCGCCGCCATTGAAGTTGATGGTCGTAGTGCCGCCGCCTCGCACCGTAAACCAGGCCACGTTGGCCCTGGAACCGGCATTGAGGTTGATCGTCACGGAATGTCCGTTGTTGGTGACCATGCCAATGCCCGTGACAACGTTGGCCGCGACGGTGATGTTCGCGTCGCCCGTTATGACAAGCGGCCGTTCATCGGCTGTCAGCGTGTGGTCGATTGTAAAATCGCCCACTACCGTGGTTGCGGCGTTAACGCCCAGTGTCGCGCAGGCAACAAGGACTCCGAGTGTCTTCTCACACATACCGAACTCTCCTTTCGTGTTATTTCCCCAACTGGTTTCCATTATAGCACAACCTGGCGCGCCATTAGTTGTCAATCGGGCAACAATTTCATGTTCATTCGGGCAATCCAGAAACCGCAGACGAGCTCCGCCCTTTTTTCTCCACGATGAGCAGCACGCCAGAGTTGTCTGAAAGAGAAAGGCGATTCCCGTCTCCGAACTTTGCGCGGGCCGGATCGTCTGAAACCGATTCCGAGACGGTCCATCCGTCGCGGAGCCCGATCTTCCCCTCGAATCCCGTGCTGGAATTGTTGACCAGGACGACGCCGACACGTCCGTCGCCAAACGGATGCTCCGACACGAAGACGTTTCTGTCGTCCGTCTCAACGATCCGCGAGACCGGCCGCACCTTCGCCCAGATCCGGAATCCGTCGGACTCGTAGCGGCCCGTGCCATCGTAGAACGTGCGCTCGAAGTTGTGAGCGAAGAGATAGACCTGGCCCTTTCCGTATGCGTTTCTGAAGAAGACCCCTTCGCCGTTCTGGTTCTTCGCAAGGGTCTTTGCGGTCAGCGCGTTGAAGCGGCGCCTGACGTAGTAAGGCACATCGACCTTGAAGTCGCCGAAGTCGCATACGTCCAGTCCTCCACGCTTCTCTCTGAAGGCGACCTCGACACCGGCCACCTCCTCCATCGAATCGAGGAACGTGTCGTTCCATGAAATGTAGAGCGTCGCGCCGGCTCTCACCTTCGCCTTCAGCTCTTCCCAGCGCTCTATCGTCAGATATGCGCGTCCATGCGCGTCGGGGAGAAAATAGCATTCCGCGTCAGGAAGCTTCGCTTCAGGGCTTGCGAACCGCGGCATGATTCCGGCCTGGCGAGCGAGAATGTACGATGAATGAATCACGTCGGAATCCGTCGAAAGCACGACTGCGTCCGCCTTGGCCCTCGGCAGCGCGGCGAAAGGCAGACTCTCCTGAAGCGCGGCGAACTTGCGGACCACTTCTACGGCCGGATACGGCGTACGGTCGCGGCGGAACAGCCCCAGCTCGACGCACGGCTGGCGCCAGTTGTACGGCGCGATCGTCAGTCCGGCCTGGTCGTACGCGCACCACCACAGCATCGCCTTGGCGTCGACAGCCCAAAGGTTCCAGAGCATTGCGCGCATGTAGTCCGCGACGCCGCGCTGGCTTGTCTGCTCCTGGCGGCGCGAGCCGTGCTCCTCGACGAAGGCGGGCTTCCCGGCGATCTGCTCAAGCGCGCATGTCTCGGCGGCGGCGAAGGTCAGCGAGCGGACGGAGCCGAAGTCGTCGTTGTAGACCTTTCCCCAGAATCCGTAGGGATGCGTTGTCACGTAGTCGGAGAGGCGCCCGTTCATCTCCGACGGCCATTTAGTCTCTTTGGAGACGGAGAGCCCGTTTATTCCTATCACGGGACGAGACGGGTCCGCGAGGCGGATGGTCTGGTGGACGTACCGAAGCCACGCCTCCGACATCGCGGCGCCCTTGCTGTCCCCGAGAATGCAGGCCTCGTTGCCCGACTCCCACGCGACGATCGCCTTCTTGCCCTTGAGCCGCGTCACCATGCACTCCAGATATCGGCCCTCCCACATCAGCGCATAGGGATCCGCAAACGGATCGCGGTTCGCCAGCGCCGGAGGAATGTAGTTGCGGAACGTCATCTGTCCGGTGAGAAGCGGCACGATAAGGCTGATGCCGCGCCTCTCCGCGATGTCGCAGAACTCCTCGAAGCGCTCAACCATGCGCTCGTCCACGCCAGCCCTCCCGCAAGGCGTGTCGGGCAGAGCCTCCTCCGAATCGAACATGCGCGTCTCGTAGACCTCGTTCCACCTGCCCGCGCTCAAGTAGCAGGCGTGGATCGGCTGGAAGTCCGCCCAGTTCGGAAAGACCCGCAAAAGGCGCATGCCGCTCTCGGCGAGAACGCGAAGGTCCTCGTCGACGACCTTCGCGTCCCACTTCCGCCACATCTCGGTCGCGGCATGGCTCGCCCAGTAGTTCGCGCCAAGCGTCACCCTGCCGGACGGCAGGAAGTCGCCGGCGACCTCAGCCGCACGACTCTGCGGCGCAAGGACCGACGACACGGCCGTCAAAGCTAGCAAGAAAGTCTTCATATCGTGATCTCCGCAATCTCCGCAACGGATTATACCAAAAACAACAAGGCGACCGGACGGTTGTCTAGACAACTTTCTGAGGCGTCCGCCTGCGCGTCGACTCGCGGACGACAAGGCGGGCCGGAAGGAGGATTTCGCGCGGCGGGATGTTCGGCCGGCGCATGCGCTCCTGAAGCGCGGAGAACGCGGCTTCCGCAATGGCCTCGCACGGCTGGTGCACGGTCGTGAGCTGCGGCGTCATGATGGACGCGATCTGCACGTCGTCGAAGCCCGCAAGAATGACATCCTCGGGAACGCGCCTTCCAAGCCGCGCAAGCGTCTGCCGCAGACGCGCGGCCGTCTTGTCGTTGCCGCAGACCATTGCGTCGGGCTTCTCCTTCGAAAGAAGCTTTCTTATCGCCGTCGAATCGTCGGGCTCCGCGCATAGGACGCAAGCCCTGACGCCTCTGGCGTCTCCTGCCGCGGACATGACGCCGCTCGAGCGCTGTCTGACGCTCGCCGCGCTTCGCCTGTGCACCAGAAAGCATATGCGCCGCGCACCGGCTTCGACGAGATGTCCGCCCAGCATCCGCCCGGCCTCGAAGTTGTTTATCCCGACCAGGTCGTATCGGCTTCTTTGTGGAGGAGGCACGATGTCGTTGTCGATCAGGACGACCGGCACCTTCGCCCTGTCGAAGATGGATGCGATCTCGCCGTTCACGGTCTGCATGTCGTCGAGAAGCGCCGCGGGCTGAAGTATCACGCCGGAGACGCGCTTGGCCACGAAATCTTCCGCAAGCGCCTTCGCCTGCTCGGCGCGGCGGACAGGGTCCTCCGAATAGGCGTCGCCAAGAAGAAGGCCGTATCCGTCCTCCTGGCAGCGACGGGATATCGCGCCGACGACAGGCAGGAAGAACTCGGAGTACGCGACGCCCGGCAGTATCATGCCTATCGACCTGTTCGCAGGGAACGTCCCCTTCCCGCGCCGCGACTTGGCGAAGCCGCAGCGCTCGAGTTCCTTGAGGGCGGCGACAGCAGTGGCCCTTGCGACGCCGAAACGCCGCATCAGCGCAGGCGCGCTCGGGAGGCTCGTGTTGCCGGAGTACTTGCCGGCAATGATGTCGGCCTTCAGCAAGTCGAATATTTCCCTGAACTTGTTCTCGCCCATGAGCCCCCTCTCGTTACCTGATGTGGACGCGGACAATTATACCAAAATACGCCCGAGCAGTCCCGACGCGTCACGCGCACAGGACCAGCTCCGCGCCGACGGACGCCCTGACGCGCCGCTCTCCCGCGACAAGCAGCCTGTCGCCCTTCGCGACCTCGACGCCGTTCACCTCGCCTCCTTCGCCCGCGACCACGGCGACTCCGACGGGCCTGGGCATCTCCGTCTCCCCGCATCCTGCGACGCGCCACATCGAGAACTTGTCAGTCAGGCCCGGGCCGCAGATGCAGCCGCTCTCGCGGTCCGCAGCCCTGCGCACGTACTTCGCGCAGGTCTCTTCGAACGTCCGCCCCTCGTATTCGTACACTTCGAACATCCTCTCCCAGCCGATGCCGCCGTGCATCTTCGCGTCCGGAATGCGGCGGCCGGACGGAGTGACGCGCTCGGCGACGACCATCAGGTCGCTCGGCTCCTGGAGCTCTACCATGAAGCACCCTCCGCCTATGGCATGGGGAACGCCACCGTCGACGAAGACGAAGTCGCCTTCTCTGACGGGGATGCGGTGGAGCATCTCGAGAAGCCCCTTCTGCGACTCGAACGCCTCGCGCCACATTCGCCGCGTGACGCCCGGCTTGAAGCCCAGGTACACGCAGGCGTCGGGCGCGGTGCCGGGCAGGAACAGCCAGCACTCCGTCTTGCCCACGGAAGAGCCGAAAAGCCGCTTCGCGCACGGCACGGTCGGATGAGCCTGTATGACGAGGCGCTCGTCCGAGTCGAGAAGCTTGACGAGAATCGGGAGCGGCCCTGCGACGTCCTTCACGAGCCGTCCGTCCTCGAGCCTTCCCAGGCCCTCGCCGTCGATCTCGGCGGAACCGTTGAACGCCTGGACGGTGGAGGCCATCCAGTCCTCGGGACGCGGCAAGCCATCGGACACATCGGCCGACGCGCCGCAGAAGGCGTCGATGCGTCCGCCGCCGAGATACGTCCGCCTTACGCGGTTTGGAAGAATCTTTGCAATCATAGGCGTCAAGTTCCTTGCCGACCCCGATTATACCAAAACGAAAGCCATGCTGATGCGGTTGTCTAGACAACTTTCGCCCTCGCCCGCATGCGCCATAACGACGGCTGGCGAAGCACGGACGCACGAGATTTGGTATAATATGTCGAAACGGGGTGCTTGGCGCAAGGTGCGCGCCGGCTGAGATGAGACCCGAGAACCTGAACAGGGTAATTCCTGCGGAGGAAGGCAAGAGATGACGCAGCTGGAAGCGGCCCGCAAGGGCATAACGACCGACGCCATGAAGTCCGTGGCGGCGGCAGAGGGAGTAGACGAGGGCGCGGTGCGCGCCGCAATCGCAACGGGAGAGGCGGTCATACCCCTCAACATCCACCACAAGAACGCGAAGGCCGTGGGCGTCGGGCGGATGTTCACGACGAAGATCAACGCCAACCTCGGCCGAAGCGTCACGCATTCGGGCAAGGGCGACGAGCTTGAGAAGCTGCAGGTCGCCCTCGACGCCGGCGCGGACTTCGTAATGGACCTCTCGGTCGGCTCGGACGATCTCAAGGCCATCAGGCAGGGCATGCTCGACGCAAGCCCCGCTCCTCTCGGCACCGTCCCCGTCTACGAGACGATCTCCCGGCTCGAAGGCGAGATTCCGCACATGGATCCAACCTTCCTCCTCGACGTCATCCGCGCCCAGGCAGAGCAGGGCGTCGACTTCATGACGCTTCACGCCGGGCTTCTTCTGAAGCACATCCCCCTCGCGATGAAGCGCAAGATGGGCATCGTCTCGCGCGGCGGCGCGATAATGGCGGAGTGGATGATGGAGAACCGCCGCGAAAACCCGCTCTACGAGCGCTGGGACGAGGTGATGGAGATTCTTGCCGAACACGATGTGACTGTCTCGCTTGGCGACGGGCTAAGGCCCGGCTGCCTCGCCGACGCTTCCGACTCGGCGCAGTTCGGCGAGCTGGACGTCCTCGGCGAGCTCGTGGAACGCTGCCGCGCCCGCGGAGTCCAGGTAATGGTCGAGGGCCCTGGCCATGTCCCGTTCGACCAGATCCGCATGAACATGGAGCGCCAGCAGGAAGTCTGCAAAAAGGCGCCCTTCTACGTGCTTGGCCCTGTCACCACCGACATAGCACCCGGATACGACCACATCGTCTCCGCAATCGGAGCGACAGCGGCGGCGACATACGGCGCGTCGCTTCTCTGCTATGTGACCCCTGCCGAACACCTCGGCCTTCCTGACGCCGAAGAGGTTCACCAGGGCTGCATCGCATACAAGATCGCCGCGCATGCGGGCGACGTTGCGCGCCATCTTCCAGGCGCACGCGACCGCGACGACGCGATGTCCGACGCCCGCGCCGCGTTCGACTGGAACCGCCAGTTCGAGCTATGCCTCGACCCGAAGCGCGCGAAGGAGCGCTGGCTCAGGACTCGTGCCTACACCGACGAAGCTCACGACGATGACCATTGCTCGATGTGCGGCAAGCAGTTCTGCGCAGTCAGAACGTCTCGGCGCATCAGAAAGCTCGCCGCCGAGATGCAGTGACGCTCACACAGGGCAGAAAGTTGTCATTTCTTGCGTCGTAAACGCCGCTTTTGGCGGTTTTGTGAGACTTCAGACTTCAGAACTTTCTTAAGTCCGAAGTCAATCAACAGCGCTCTATGGGGCTAAAGTCGGCGGGGACAAAGCCTAGGTAGGGAAAATTGAAAACCTACGTTGGAAATTTCCGTTTCCAACGTAGGAAATTTCCGTTTCCAACGTTGGAAATTTTCGATTCCTCGGGAGGACATTCAACCCGAGCAAACAGGCAGACCGACTAGATCCCCCTCGGTCTTCCCTGTCGGCAAAGGTCAGGCTACCTTTCTCCACTGGACAGCATAGAAGGCCGCTGGTGTTCGGAAAAAACAATCGAAAAGTTTGTTTTGGCAATCGACTGTTCGCAGACGGCATGGTATACTACCGACGTGAACCGAACAACGAAAGGCGATGCTATGAAAAGAGCGAAGGTAGGCGTAGTCGGTGCGGCGGTGTTGCTGTCAGCCGCGTTTCCGTCGTCCGCGGCGAATTGCGCCACGGCAAATCAAGGCGCCTGCGACCGGAACGCGGCCGGAAGCGGGAAAGAATGCGCCTTGGCGGACGTGGCGGCCGGCAGGGGCGGCGACGAGATCGAGCTCAAGAAGCGTCTGCCCGAGATTTTCGCAAAGTGCGCGGCACATTACCATGCGCTCGACGCCGCCGCGAAGCCGCTCTCGAAAGACGCCGACGGAAAGGACAACGTGCCGCACGGCTTCATCCGGGACAAGGGCGTGCTCGACATGCGCGACGTGTACTGGTGGGCGTCGGGACATCTGGCGGGCGCATTCTGGTATCTGTACGAGGCGACTGGAGACGCCTTCTTCAGGGAGCGCGCTACCGCCTGGACGGAAGTTCTCGCGCCAAACGCCAAGGTAACCGACAACCACGACGTCGGCTTCATCATGTACTGCTCGTACGGCAACGCAAGGAGGCTTCTGAAGACGAGCCGATACGACGCGCTCCTCCTTGAGGCGGCGAAGTCACTCTCGACGCGATTCAGCGACAGGCTCGGCCTAATCCGGAGCTGGGGCGCGGTGAACGACGCAGAGAGCTTCCTCGTCATTCCGGACAACATGATGAACCTCGAGCTTCTCGAATGGGCTTCCAAGGCCGAGGGAGGCAATCGGCGCTTCGACGAGATCGCGCGCTCCCATGCCGACGTCACGATGCGCCATCACTTCCGCCAGGACGGCGGCACGTACCATGTGCTGAACTACTGCCAGAAGGACGGACGCGTGCAGGAGATACGGCGCGGACAGGGCGCGAGCTGCTGCACTGCGTGGAGCCGCGGGCAGAGCTGGGCGATCTACGGATACACGATGATGTACAGAGAGACGAAAGAAAGGCGGTACCTCGACTTCGCCAGGAAGCTGGCGGACTTCGCGATCAACAACCCCAACATGCCGGAGGACGGAATTCCCTTCTGGGACTACGGCGCGCCCGGCGAGGAGCGAGATTCCTCTGCCGGCGCGGTCATGGCAGCGGGCCTTGTCGAGCTTTCGGAGTTCGTCGGCGGGGACGCGGGCAGGGCGTACCGCGCGTTTGCCGCGAAGCAGCTCCTGTCGCTCTCGTCGCCCGCGTATTTCTCCGAAGGCGGGGAAATAGGGCACTTCCTTCTCAAGCACGGCGTCGGCTTCAAGCCCGCAGGCAGCGAAATCGACACGCCGCTCGTCTACGGTGACTACTACTTCCTTGAGGCGCTTCTGAGATTCGCGAAGTGAAGCGCCGAGGCGGCTCCGTCCGCTGAAGGGAGCCTGAACGACGCCGTCGGCCTGGGCCGGCCAAGGTTCGCGACATGCCGAAAGCGCGCAACCCGCATTGCGCGTTTTCGTCGTTTTTTGATGCGCTTAGTCGGCACATCTGTTGCCGCCGTTATGCTATAATAGGGTCTGGAAAGGGACAGCAGGATGATTCGTAGCATAAAATCATTTGGCGTCATGGCAGTGTGCGCGACGGTTTTAACCGCCTCAGCGGCTCAGTCTTCACATTCAGAGCAGGGCGACGGATTCTACCGTCTAGGCAGGGGCGACGACGGTCGCTGGTGGCTTGTCGGGCCTGACGGACGCAACGTCTTTCTGCGGGGCATAGACCACGCGAACTGGAACGGGCACTTCTGCGAGGCGCTCGGCGTCAATCCGTACAAAGAGGAGATGAAGAAGCGCTTCGCGAACCGTGCGGACTGGGAGGCCGAGACGATCTCGCGCCTGAAGGCCTGGGGCTTCAACGCCCTCGGCGCCGGCTGCTCGACGGAGCTCAGGCACCGCGGCTTCGTGCACATCGAGTTCCTCGGCGTCGGGCAGAGCTTCTGCGCAAAGGGAGGCGACTACGCGATAAGCAAATTCGAGGGCATCCCCGGCTCCGCCTTCCCCAACGTGTTTCATCCCGAGTTCGCGGACTACTGCGACAAGTGCGCGGCCCGGCTCTGCGCTCCGCAGAAGGAAGACCGCTCCATTCTCGGCTACTTCTTCGACAACGAGCTTGCATGGGAGGCGAAAGGCGCGTCTTCGACGGGCATGTTCGACGCCGTGGCCAGCAAGTCCCCTTCCCATCCCGCCCGAGCCGCGCTAGACGGCTTTCTCGCTGAGCGTGGAATCGCCGCCGACATCGCTGGCGTTCCGGAGTCCGTAAAGACGGAATTCCTCCGCCTCGCCGCACGCCGCTACTTCGAGACTATAGCCGCGGCGGTCCGCCGCCACGACCCGAACCACCTTCTTCTCGGCGCCCGGTTCGCAGGGCTTTCGTCCGCGCACAGAGTAGTGTGGGAGGAAGCTGGCAAGGCGTGCGACATCCTCACGTTCAACAACTATCCCTGGGCCGACCTCGACGAGAACGTAGTCTACTTCTCGCGCAAGGACGGGATAAGGGCCGTCGACGCATACGCGCTTCGCTACGAGTGGTCCAAGAAGCCGATGATCATAACGGAATGGAGCTTCCCTGCGCTTGACGCGGGCCTTCCGTCGTCCTGCGGCGCGGGCCAGCGTTTCCGCACGCAGGCGGAGCGCACACAGGCCACGGAGCTCTTCGCGCGCACACGTCTCGCGATGCCCTTCATGGTGGGCTACGACTATTTCATGTGGGTTGACGAGCCGGCACTCGGCATCAGCCGCAACTTCCCGGAAGACTCGAACTACGGCCTTGTCAACGAGCGCGGCGAACCGTACAGGGAAATCACCGAGATGTTCACGCGCGTAAACAACGAGGCCGAGAAGCTCCATGCCAGAGGCGAAATGCCGGCCGTCCGCCGCGTCGACGCCGCGGCGCGCAAAAAGGCGGCGCTCTTCCCGGAGAACGCCGCCGCGCCCTCGTCCGCCGCCTTCTCCCGCGCCGACGGCGCCTACTCGCTCACGACAAAGTCGGGCCTTGTCATGAAAGGCAGCGTCGGCGGACCCAACGTCTTCGACTCCATCACGTCCGGCGGCGTGAACTGCGGTAGGTTCACGCTCATGCTCTTCCACGGAAGATACCAGGACATCGACCGCGTCGAGTCGGCGGAATGGCTTTCCGGCCGCGGCGCCCTTCGCGTATCCGCAACCGGAGCGCACGGGAAGAAGTCGTTCAGGATCGTCTGCGACATCGTGCCCTTCGCCGACAGGCCGTGGTTCGCCTGCAACATAGTCAGCGTCGAAAACATCGGAGGCGAGGTGTTCGACGACATCAAGGTGTTCTTCAGGCAGTACGCGCCATGGGCGTCCGACTGGACGAAGAAAGGCGGCTTCA
>JAEEGH010018587.1_pt1 | contig 14668 bp, 10 predicted proteins | sample 9134181 | NCBI WGS metagenome assembly JAEEGH01 (sample SAMN16246544, study PRJNA631951) | gut metagenome | biome: gut microbiome; feature: rumen; material: DP-attached | host: Bos | place: Iran: Karaj | collected 2018-10 | reverse complement strand
TTGGAACTTGCTTCGTGACCGGTCAGGCTGCGGGTACGGCCGCTGCAATGGCGGTTCTGGAGCGTCGTTCAACTCACGATTTGGATATGAAACGTCTTCAGGCAAAGCTGCTTGCCGAGAATGTTAGACTCGACTTCTAGAAGATGAAAAAGATTCTGTCTGCCTGTGTGGTATTGATGGGTGTCGCATTGTCGCTTCCCGCCCAGGGGTTCCAATTCACCCATATCAACAATGCGAATTCCAATTTGGCGTATGATAGTATCCGGGAGCTGTTCCAGGATAGCCGGGGCTATATCTGGATTGGGACCTACAAGGGCCTCAGCCGCTTCGACGGGACCAGGATGAAGAACTATGACAGGCACGATTTCGGGATAGAATCAGATTTTATAAACGTAATCAGTGAGGATGCCAACGGGGATGTATGGATTGGGACAGATAATGGAATCGTTATCTATGATTACTCCGAGGATGCTTTCCGTACGCTTTCTTCGTTGAGTGATTCCGAGTACTATCCCAATGATAGGATCTATGCGATTTCGCCGAACTCAAAGGGGGTAATGTGGATCAGTTCAAGGGGTCAGGGTTTGTTTTCCTGCGACGTGAATGATTACTCGATGGCATTCCATCCCATGTCAGATGTTGCCCCGATCACGGACATCTTCAGAATTGTCGTGGACCGGTATGACCGTCTGTTCCTGGCGAGATACTGTGATAATATTTACTGTTCCGATGAGAATGCTTCTTCCATCGAACTGCTTGGAGCTGGGGGATCTCCTGACATTTTTTCGGGGGATGATATTGAGGGGATGTGTCTGAGCTCGGAGTCAAATAATATTTTGTACGTTGCCAGCAAGCGAAACGGGCTGGTCGAGATCAATCTTCTCAGCAAAAGTGCAAGGGTTCTCTGCCCGCTGATCGGAGAGACCCGTCCGACCGCCTTGGCTCTGGAGGGGACGAATGCGATCTGGATGTCAACGACGGATGGAGCCGTCAGATATGAACTCTCCAGCGGAGGGTCTTCGGTATTCCGCAACGACAGGTCTGACAAATTTACCTTGTCTGATAATTACGTCACCAAAGTATTGACGGATAACAAAGGCGGAATCTGGATTGGAACCCAATATGGAGGTATCAATTTCTATGGCATTTATCAGCAGAAATTCCGGAAGTATTACCGGACGGATGACGGGCACTCGCTGGAAGGTTGCATCGTGAAGGACTTTTCCGAAGACAAGTTCGGCAGGCTATGGGTCGCAACCGAGCGCGCCGGACTGATGTATATGAATAGCGGGCAGGAAAAACTCTTGAAACTGGAAAATGCCGCCATTCCTGACAGGATCAATGCGATTTGTGCGGATGGCGATTATCTGTGGGTCGGATCGCACAGCGGCATCTCAAGATATCACTTTCTTGATGGTCAGGTCAAGTACTACAGGTATTTCGATCAAGACGAAGTCCGTGACAACCGGGTGGTGACCATATACAAGTCATTGATTGGCGATATCTATGTTGGAACGACCGTAGGTGTGATGAAGTATGACCACGGCTCCGATTCGTTTGAGAAGGTGATGCAGTTGGGCTCCTTGACGGTTGAGGATTTCAAGGAAGATAATCACGGGACGCTGTGGCTGGCTTCTTATTCGTCAGGTGCCTGGAGTTTCAATCTCAAGGCGGGTGAAGTGCAAAAAAACTACCGGCCTCAGGAAAATTCCGATGTAATTCCGGATATGACCTCATCCATCTGCATCGACACGGACGGCTGTCCGTGGGTAATCGGTTTCTCTTCGGGTTTCTTCAAATATGTAAGGGATAAAGACTCTTTCGAAGAATACAGTACGATGACCAAGCCATCCCTCCCGACGGATGTCTATTTTTCAGGTGTTGCCGACGATAAGGAAAATCTCTGGTTGTCAACGGATTGTGGCCTTGTAAGATATACGCCGAATGGCGGGGCGGTCAGGGTCTTTACCGAGGCGGACGGTCTTCTTGACGCTTCCTTCAAAAAGTCGGGAATCCGTCTTTCCAACGGCTTGATTTGTTTCGGGTCGACGAATGGCTTTATCAGTTTCGATCCTTCCGCCATCACCGAAGAAAACTTGTACTCCAAAGTATCCGTCTCTGGAATGATCGTCGGCGGAGAAACCGTTACGAAATTCGGAAATGTCGATCTGCAAAAGAAGATCGTCCTGAAATCGGATGAGAATTCATTCGGATTCCAGTTCGCGCTCCTCGATTCCCCGTTCCCGGCCTCGGACAGAGTTGCTTGTAAGCTTGAAGGGTACGACGAGGAGTGGCGCGATGTTTCCGTATCCAAGTCGGTCAGTTATTACAATCTGAAGGCAGGAACCTATTTGTTGAGAGTCGGCAATACGCCCTCGGAGAGTGTCGCGAAGGTTTCCCACGACCCCATAGTGATTGTCGTAAAACCGCCGTTCTGGGCATCAAAACTGGGAGTGCTGATTATCGCGTTGCTGTTTTGCGCTTTACTGACTTTGATCGGCCTGGCGGAAATGAAAGCGGAGAAAAGACGGAATCATGAAAAGATGCTTGAATTCCAGAAGCGTAGAGATGAGGAGATGGTCAACGAGAAAATGACCTTTTTCTCAAACATCATCCACGAGATAAAAACGCCATTGACCCTTATCAAGACGCCGTTGCAAAAAATCATTTCTTCTGGAAAGTATTCGGAATCTGTGCGGGAGGACCTTGAAGTGATCAGCAATTCTGCAGATTATATGGATCGACTTGTGAAGGAATTGTTGGAGTATGTCCGGCTCGAGAAGCACGGTTATGTCCTCAATCCCGTTGACATTGATATGATTGAGAGGATCAAGTTCGTCTGCTTCAACTTCCGGGAAACGGCAAAAGACAAAAACGTGAGGTTGAAATTTACCCATAGTGATCCATCAATCGTAACGGCCGCAGACAAGGAAGCGGTGTTCAAGATAATGAACAATCTGGTGGACAATGCCGTCAAGTATGCGGAATCGCTTGTTGAAATATCCGCGAAAGTTGTGAGCGATTGTGTCATCGTCAGGATCAGCAATGATGGCCCGAGGATTACGGACGCGAGAAAGGACGAGATATTCAAACCGTTCGTACAGTATTCATCCGAAAAGAAACCTTATTCCCAAAGCTTTGGAATCGGCTTGCCTTATGCCAGAAAACTGGCGGAACTTCACGGAGGTTCACTGAATCTTGTCGATGATTCTGCGTTAACGGTATTCGAATTGAGGCTTCCTATCAAAGCTTCAACTGAATCCGTCCAACGGAAAGTGTTGGATGAAGACCTGGACGTCGCTCCCAACCAGCCATTGATTCTGGTGGTTGAGGACAACGCAGATTTGTTGGCCTATATCAGGAAGACTTTGAAAACGGATTATGCGGTCCTGGTGTCTCCTTCTGCGGAAAAAGCCCTTGAACTCCTCAGGCATAACAGGGTGGATATCATTCTTACGGATATCGCTCTCGAAGGGATGAGCGGAGTGGAGTTGTGTTCAAAGGTACGCAGCGATTTTGAGATGTCCCATATCCCTATCATCGTCCTGTCGGCTATCTCCAGCATTGAAACCAAAATCAAATGTATGGAGAAAGGTGCCAGTATGTACATCGAAAAACCATTCTCAATGGATTATCTGCAAGCTTGCATCAAGGGAATACTTGATCGCAGGGCAACCCTGAAACGGATTTACCGTGAGGGAGGGCAGGTGATCGATCCGGCTTTGTTCAATCTCCCCGATCGGGATGAGGAGTTCCTCCGGCGGCTGGATGCAATGATTATGGACAATCTTGGAGACCCGAACTTTTCCAACAAAGAGTTGGAGAAGGCTCTGTTTATGAGTCACAGCACTCTCAACCGGAAGATGAGAGGCTTGCTCGGGACGACTCCGAATGATTATATCAGGACCAAGCGCCTTTCTGTCGCCGCCGAGATCCTTTCAAAAGGAAATGTCCGGATCAGTGAAGTATGTTATGCGGTGGGCTTCAATTCCCCGTCTTATTTCGCCAAGTGCTTCAAGGCTGTGTATGGCTGTCTGCCTGTCGAGTATCATAAAGACTAAGCGGCCGGTGATGTAACATTTTTCCCATATGGGGAAACGGAATTCCGATAATTGCGGGTAGTCTTCAAGTGGTGTGATGCCAGAGACTATATTTGTAAATAGGCAATAATACGTTGTTGTGGTTGTGATGAAAAAGGTATTGTTTTGTTTGACCTTATCGATGGCCCTGCTATCCTCTTGTACAAAGGATGCAGAGACCGGGCAATGGACGACGGAGCAGGCAAGATCGTGGTGGGCGGCACAGGAATGGCCGGTTGGCTGTTGTTATGTTCCGACATACGCGATCAACCAGTTCGAGATCTGGCAGGAAGACTCTTTCAATCCGGAAATCTTGGATCGTGAAATGGCCCTCGCAAGTAGTATCGGTTTCAATCTGGTCCGGATGTATCTGCATGAGGATCTTTGGTTCGCCGACAAGGAGGGGTTCAAGAGTCGTATCAACCATTTCCTGGAGATTGCTTCATCACACCGGATCAACGTCACTTTCACTTTCTGCACGAACGGCGGAGGAAAGGAGTCCTTGGGTCCCCAGCCTCTTCCAGCTCCGGGTGTACACGGCGGCGGACATTGGTGCCAGAGTCCTTCCTCCGATATCTTATTTGACAAAAACAGGTGGGGCGATTTCAAATCCTATGTACAGGATATCCTCTCATTTTTCAAGGACGATAACCGGATTTTGTACTGGTGTCTCTACAATGAGCCGGAAAATGTGAGAGAAGGCCGTGATTGTCTGGATTTCATGAAAGAGATGTACAAGTGGGCTTGGGAGATTCGTCCCTCGCAGCCGCTTACTTCACCGGTTTGGCTTAGGCCCGGTTTCAAGGGCGCGAAAACGAGGCTGGATATGGTATCGTTCGTTTGCTCAAACTCGGACATCATCACATTTCATTGTTATTACACGCCTGATGAATTGGAGTCTTTCATTGAAATGCTGAGCGTTTTCAAGAGGCCGATGATTTGCCAGGAGTATCTGGCAAGAAATTTCGGCAGTACTTTCGAGGACTGTTTGCCTATCCTGAAGCGGGAAAAGGTCGGGGCGTTGAATTGGGGCCTTGCAGAAGGGAAGTGCGAGTATCGTTTTCCGTGGGGGCATAAACAGGAAGACGGAGAACCGGATGTCTGGTTCCATAGCATTTTCTGGCCGGACTATACACCATATAAAACGGAGGAAATCGACTTCCTGAAAGAAATCAATGCAGATAAGTCTTCGGCAGGCTTGAACTCCAGATACCCATATTACTCGTTATGAAGAGACTGGTACTATTGGTTTTTCTTTTCGCGGTGATCCCTGCAAAAGCGGAGAGCCCGGTAAGAATATGGGAAGGAACCATTTCCATTCCGACATATAGAGTCAATCCTCCGGAGAAAGCTCCGATGTTTGCGCACGATTTTGCCTATCAAAGGGCGAAGCGATGGGTTTACCCATATGCAATGAATGATAATCCGACCAATGAACGGGTAGACTCGACTCACCGGGCATTGTTTCTTGAGAACGACTATCTGATAGTTTGTGTGTTGCCCGACATCGGCGGACGTCTTTTCTATGCAACGGACAAGACTGACGGCTATGAGATATTCTATCGTCAGCACGTGATAAAGCCGCAAAACGTTGGAATGCTCGGTGCTTGGATCAGCGGTGGGGTTGAGTGGAACGCGTTCCATCATCATCGGGCCACAAGTCAATACCCCATTGATTATAAGTTGACTGACAACGCTGACGGAAGCAAGACTATTTGGGTCGGTGAGGTCGAGCATCGCCACGGAATGAGCTGGGCGATCGGATTGACTCTGTTTCCCGACCGGAGCTATATCAAAGTGACGGGACGTTTCTTTAATGAAAGCCCAGACCGGAATTCAATGCTTCATTGGAATAACGTGGCGACCCACGCGAATGAGACTTATCAGATCCTGTTCCCGGAGAGCACTCAAGTTGGAATGTTTCACCACAAGCTCAGCCATATCCACTGGCCGATCGCAAATGAACCGTATAAGGGGAATGAAGATTTTATCGGAGTCGACGTCAGTTTCTGGAAGAATCTTCCTTCTTTGAGAGGTGATTCTGTCTTCATTTATGACCTTCAAGACGATTGGTTGGGAGGTTATGACTATTCCGTGGATGCAGGTACCATTCTGGTGGGGGATCACAATATCAACAAAGGCGGCAAGTTCTGGACATGGGGACATAAAGCATATGGCCACGCATGGGATTGCGTTACCCTTACCGATGAAGACGGCCCATATGTCGAGTTGATGACTTCTGCGTATTCGGATAATCAACCGGACTATTGCTGGATCAATCCTGGCGAAACCAAGGAGTTTACCGCATATTGGTATGGCATTCACGAGATGAAAGGAAAGCGTTTCGAAAACGTGCAATCTTCTGACAAGGTCCGATTGCGGAGCAATCAGGAGGCGACCGTCAATCTTGAAGTGGCCGAGGATGGAGAACTTCATCTCGCTGCAATTACGACGCGCAGATATCCGGATGCGATTCTCAAGCTGACATGTGGCGGACAGGAGATATATCGCAAGACAACAAACCTCTCTCCCAACCATCCTTTCTCGGATCGGGTCAAGGTTAATCCTTCACTCGTTGCTGATCCGACGCAAATCATTCTCAGTCTGTATTCATCCAACGGGGATTTGTTGATCGATCATCATCAGTATGCTCACGATGTCAATACGGCCCTGCCGGAGGACCTGAAGCCGGTGAATCCTGATCCCAAGAGCGTAGCCAATTCAGAGGAATGCTATTACATTGGCTTGCGGAATCTGCAGTTCCACCAGGCACACGTGAACCCGAATGACTATTTTGAGGAGGTGTTGCGACGGGATCCGAATGATGTGCGGAGCAATACCCAGATGGGAGTTTATTATCGCAAAGCTGGCGATTACGAAAAAGCCAAGAAGCATCTCCGTGCAGCCATTGCACGACAGACGGCCAATTATACACGCCCTTCTGATGGCGAGGCGTTGTACAACCTCGGGCTTGTACTCAAGGAAGAAGGCCTTTGGAGAGATGCAACAGACACCCTTTACAGGGCAGTTTGGGACTATGAATATGCATCCGCGGGGTATTTTCAACTGGCACAGATCAGCAATCTTACCGGGAATCCTGCCAAATCGCTGGAAGAAGCCGGGATGGCTGTCAATTACAACGGGATGAACATTGACGCGTTGAATCTTTGCATCACCCTTTTGCGGAATGCAGGAGAAACCCGGAAGGCGTTGGATCTTGCAAAGGAAGTCATTCTGAAGGATCCTCTGAATTATTATGCGGAGTATGAACTGATGAAGATGGGTGCAGTTTCTCCCCAGGAATTCAGGAATCTTCTTCGCGGGGTCAGCGAAAGCTATCTTGACTTGGCGGTCAAGTATTTGAACAATGGTTTTGCGGCTGAGTCGTTTTCTATCCTTGCGGAAGCGGAACGGATGGATTCCTATCCTATTTCGGAGTATTATTTGGGTTACCTCTTGGATTTGAAGGGGGAGACCGAGGCGGCGAAGAAGATGTTCGAGGCGGCGTCGTCCTCTTCGGTTGATTATGTATTCCCGTTCCGGCTGGAGACGGTAAAGCCACTTGTCAAGGCACTCGAATATCTCCCGGGAGATCCGGTTACGGAATACTATCTTGGCAATCTATGGTATCAGAAACGTCCTGAACTTGCCCGTGAAGCGTGGGAAAAGGCCGTTGAAAGAAACCCTCATTTCTCGATGGCTTTACGTAACCTTGGCTGGTATTGGAGATATAAGGATGAGAACCGCAGCTGGAAAGACGCATCTGACTATGAGAAGGCAGTCGGTTATTATCAGAGAGCCATCGCAGAGGATCCCTCCGAGGCAGTGTTCTTAACGGAGTGTGATGAAATAATGGAACTCACGAACGCCCCCTTGAAAGAAAGGTATGCGTTGTTCAAGGACAAAGATTCCGTCTGGGAGACCCGTTATGATTCGGAGATCCGGGCCGTCAGGCAAGAAATCCTCAATGGTGATTATGAGAAAGCATTTGCCAGACTGACTTCCCGTTCCTACAGCAGGCGGGAACACATTGATGACCTTCACGATATTTATGTCGATCTGTGTCAACTGATTTCATTCCGGGCCTGGGATGAGGGGGATGACGCAAAAGCCTTGAAATACCATTTGCTATCTGCGGAATATCCCGAGAATCAAGGATATGCTCATCTTGAGTACTATGGAAGAGACGCACAGATCCTATACTATACCGGCCTGGCTTATGAGAGGCTGGGAGATACCGGAAAAGCAGAAGAATGGTATGCTCGGGCGGCCAGAACGGAAGTAAGGGACCAGGATGCCTTGTATTTGTACGAGAAAGGAAAGTCTTTGGAGAAACTTGGCAGAAAGACCGAAGCAAGAGAACTGTACAAGCACGCCTTGGATTGCGGGAGGATCCAGGTGACGGATTATTACAACACTTTTTTCGAAAGCTTCGGGAGGGGACCTTACGAACAAGACATCAACACGGTCGCATACCTGACTCAGGGGATGGCCCTGAAAGGTCTGGGGCGGACCGGAAAGTCCCGGCAGATGTTCTTGAAATCTCTTGCGGAGCGGAACGATAATGTGTGGGCCAATTATTATGTAGGGAATCTGAATTAGCTTTTTATGGGAAGACGGGTTTTGCTTGCGGTTGTCTTGGCGGTTCTGTCAACGTGCGGATGTGTTGTTGCACAGGACGGATTGAGGATCGTTTGGTCCGAACCGCAATATGTCGTTGATGGCGGATATGCTCGCGTTCATCGCCTGAATGACGGTCGCTTGATGATGGCGTTCGCCTCCTGCTCCAATGGGAATGTCTGCTTCAGCGCAGACAATGGAAGGACTTGGACTCCGAAAGAGGCGGTGTTTGTTGAAACCCTTTCCGACGAGAGAGGTGGGGTGAATGTCTCCAACAGTGAATTTGCTCAACTGAGCAGTGACAATCCCAGTCATCCGGGCAGAATCATCTATGCCGCGAACCTGCGCCCCAAAGGCAATCGTAGTTCCGTTATTCCATATTCAATCGCGATCATCGTATCAGATGATGGAGGAGAGTCTTGGAGCGACATCAATGTGATATATTCTTCAAAGACATGGTCCGAAGACGTTGTGAGAGGGTGCTATGAGCCATTCGTCCTAGAACTTCCGGATGGGACCGTACAGGTGTATTTCGCTGATGAAACGCCTTATTATTCTGAGGGGCAGAATTTCCAGAACATCTCTGTGATCGAGTCATGTGATGGCGGGGATACCTGGGGAAAGATGCGTATCGTATGTTATACCGAGGGATATCGTGACGGAATGCCTGTCGGTACGATCGTTGACGATAGGATTTATCTGGCCATTGAGGCTATCGGTGACAATTCCAGGTTTCATCCGGAAGTGGTTTCATCCGGCATAGAAAACAGCTGGCCTGAATTTGTCGATGGGAAATCTGCGAATCGCTTCAATCCGCTGGAAACTCATCTGGATAGCGAGAATATTTATGCTGGTGCCCCCTACCTTATCCAGACGGACAATTATCTTGTTTTGTCATATCAAAGTTCAGGGGGGGGGACAGAGCCGAACACCAAGCATTCAACGATGGAGGTGCAGCTTTGTCCCAAGCAAGAACTTCGGAACGGGAGATTCATTTCAATGAGATCCAAAACGCGACCGTTGGCTGGTCTTGACCAGACAAAGGAAAAAGCTCTTTGGAATGCGTTATGCGACCTTGGCGATGATGAAATACTTGCAGTCTCACAGTGGAATTCATCCATCTATGTGACACGCGGTAAGATTCTCAATCATTGATCGGACTCCAAAAGGACATCTGACAAGTCTTCCGCAGACCTGCCCCCTCGGACAGAAGACGCTCTCCAGTATCGGAGGGCGTCCGGCGCATAATAGGAGGCATATTTCATTGTTTTTGTACATTTGTCTACACTATACCACCTATTCCATGAAACGCATCATCTCCCTCCTTCTCGCAGCGATGCTTGCCGCCGGCTGTGAGTGCGGCATCCACATTACGTGGTGAATCGTCGATGTAAAGCAGTTCTTCGGGGCTCAGTCCGGTCTGGTCGATCACGTAATCGAATATCTCGCGTGAGGGCTTGAGCATCTTGAGGTCCTGCGAGACGAAGATCTGCCGGAAGGTTTTCTGCAGGTCGATGCCGGCCTTCAGGGCGTCTTCGTAAGTCTTTTCCATCGTGACGCAGCTGTTGTTGGTCAGGATATAGAGATCATAGCGCGACGAAAGCTGCCGCAGCAGTGCGGCTGTCCCGGGCTCGATGGGATTCAGCAGGGCATGGAAACAGCGGCGGATGTCCGCGTCTGTGGCACCAGGGCGGCAGTATTTCCGGCATTCTTCGAAAAATTCCGCCACGCTGATGAGTCCGGCCTCCAGATCCCCGATCATACCCCGCTGGTGGCAGGTGTCCAGGAATTCTGCAATCCGTTCAAAACCCGCTTCCTCCTTGAAGGCGCGGATGCAGCGTTCCTTATCCAGGCTGATCAGCACGCCGCCCAAGGTCGAAAATGATGGCTTTGATCATATCGGCATCCATATTATCACGCGAAAATACGAAAATTTCCTATCTTTGCACCACATCCACGCCCTGGTGGTGAAATGGTAGACACGAGGGACTTAGACAAGATCTTTGAAATATTATTTGTTAAAGACGTAAGTAAGCCTTAACTTTACTGTATGTCAAAATGTAAGTATACAGTTGAGGAGGTAAGGCGGGCTGTTGCGCAAAATTACTCTATTGCCGCTGTTCTTCGCCAATTAGGCTTACGGCCTGTAGGTGGGAATTATAAGACGATTCATCGAATGATCGATGAAAACGGTATTGATAATTCTCATTTTACAGGGAAAGGTTGGAATGTTGGACTTCATTTCAAACCTAACAAGGGACAACGGGATGAAGAGATATTTATCAAGGATTCAACTTATAAATGCTCTTGGAGACTTAGAGAGCATTATATTAAGTCTACCGGTGTCCGTCGATGTGAGAACTGTGGATTAGATGTCTGGCAGGATCAACCTATTCCATTGGAGATTCATCATATAAATGGGATAAACACAGATAACAGATTTGAGAATCTTTGTTTGTTGTGTCCCAATTGTCATGCTTTGACAAATAATTATCGAGGAAGATCGAAATTGAGTGCACTTTCCGAAAGGAGAGATGTAGAATGTCGTAAATTCAAGGAAGCCTTAACAGGTCATGCTGATGGTAATCTTGAGCCAAGCCTTCAGAAGAAGGAAGGTGCAGAGACTAGACACGACACACCTAAAAGATATCCCATCCATGGTGAAGGAATAGTCCGGACCACGAACAGACAATGGTGGCGAAAGCCATAGTGGTAAGAAAATCCCTTGGACCGCAAAGTCCGTGCGGGTTCGATTCCCGCCCGGGGCACCTTAAAAAGAGCTAACTACCTGATTTTCAGCGGTTAGCTCTTTTTGCGTGTCAATTTTTGGCGACATTTTGGCGACTTGGTGCTGACTTAGTGCCTGACTTGGTGCCGACTTAGTGCCTAACTTGTTGCCTTTGGAAAGGCGTTGTTAAGCGTATACTCGCAGGTTGAGAGTCTAGAAAGGAAGTATTATCCTTCAGAAACCTCCTGAACTCTTCAACTTCAGACATCTGCTCGTCGGGACTGAGGGATTGAAATAGAATCTTGCGGAGTTCGCTGTCTCCCGCCGTTCCAAGCAGTTCTATCTCCAATTCGTCGATGATATACAAGTCCCCATAAAGATACAGTCCCGACTTCTCATCATGGAACCGACGGCAGGTATCGCTTCTATAAAAGACATCCAATGCCTCCGTAAGGGAAATGCGGAAAAGCTCGGACATCTTTGCAACAATACACCCAATCCTGGAGTGCAGAATGATTTTGCGAACCTGACGGTGTTCTTCTGGGGTCATGTCAATTGTTATTTCTTCCCTTCCAAGAGTTGGTTAACTTCCTTATCAAAGTCAGAAACAATCTTCTGCGTCTTATTGAATTCCAAATACTCTGATTCCGCTTTCTTCTTCGCCTGCTCGTGTGAAATCAACCCCTTACTATGATCAGGGAGTATTTCGTATCGGCGGAAAGCAAGGAACTCGTTGACGCTTGCCGCAAACTGCTCCATCGTAAAGGTGTTTTCCCGCTCAATGAGATCCTCAATGTAATCGAAATACCCAGATACAGCCCGCTCTAACCGACGAATATCCTTCTCTTCCAAGTAATTCTTCGCAATGGACACGTCGGATTTCAAGATCCGGCCATCCGGCGAATTCTTCCAGGTTGTCAATCCCATATTCTCCTTCGTCCGATCGGCCCGTTCGTAAACAATCTCCGCAGCGGTCTTGCCGGCAATGGCATAGTGGAACTTGTTCTGCACCATTGCATAAAAGTCTTTCGTCGTTGGGGCAGTCTTGTCATAGTCAATGCTGCATTCTGCATAAATATCGGTAATCTGCTGCCAAATACGGCGCTCGCTCGCACGAATGGACCGAACACGCTCCAGCAACTCCCGGAAATAGTCCTTCCCGAAGATAGCACCGCCGTTCTTCATCCGCTCATCATTCAGCACAAATCCTTTCTTGATATACTCCTTCAAGACCGATGTCGCCCAGATGCGGAACTGAGTCGCCCGTGCGGAAGAAACGCGATAGCCGACGGAGATAATCATATCTAGGTTATAGAAGTCGATTTCTTCCGAAATTTGGCCTCTGAAGCCCCTCTGTACGACTGTTTCAATTTTTGTAACAGTCGTGGAGGGGTCCAGTTCCGAGGACTCAAAAATGTTGCTTATGTGGCGGCTGATCGAAGCGACTGTCACCCCGAACAAAGCAGCCATCGCCTTCTGTGTTGCCCAAATCGTCTCGTCTTTGAGCACTACGTTTACCTTCACATCCTCGGTAGGCGTGTTGTATATGAGTAGTTCAAAATCTTTCATAAAACAAAGGTTATTGATTAAGTTGTCGACGAATCTCTTCCAAATACTTGGAAAGATGATTGACGTCGTCAATCTGAGAGCAATAGTAATCAGCTACCGGACGGGGAAAACTGGCATAGACTGCACTTTTAAGCAAACTGACAAAGGCCTCTTTACGGATATCATTAATTATGTCCTGCTGTGTTTTCATTGTTTTCCATATTTTGGAGTATCTGGTTCGGCAACCATTTGATACTCGGGTTCTCGAATGTTATAGCCATCAACCGGGTGATTAGTTTTGAAGTTCTCGGCTTGCTCCAGGATCTCCTTGAAGACTTCGTCCTTGGTGAAGGGCGGGTATTTGTTCTTGGCCAGGGTGATGACAATGTCCATCTTGAGCTCGGCCTTGCGGTCGGTACGGGTGGCCCAATCGACGTAGCGGGATTTGTCGTCAATGATGAGTTTAATCTGTTTGGCCAGGTCAATGAGGCGCTCTTCCTCGTAGGGGAACTCGTATTTGTCGCGAACGGCTTTGAGGATGTCGTAGAAGGCTTTTTCTTCGTAGGTGATACCCATCTTCGCTGCCGCATCTTTTTCGCTGTTGACCTCGTGGAGGAGGGATTCCATCTGGTTCACTACGTCATTGATGACTTCGCTGGCTATGGTAGAGTTGTCGCTGCGGTCATTGTATTGACGAACGATATCGTCAAGGCGTTTGGTGAAGTCGATTCCTTTCATCTTGTTGACCTTCTTAAGGTTGTCGATAACCTGACGGAGGAGTTTTTCGATGAGTTTGAACTTGGTGTTCTGATAAGGAATCCTCTTCAGTCGCTCCAGATACTGCTCGGAAAGGACATCTATCTCAAGGGTGTTTTCAATCCCGATTTTGGTAATTTCTTCAACCTCCTGAGAGAGGAAAGCATCCTTGATCATCTGTGACACCTTGATGTTCATCTGAGCTGCATCCGGGGCCTCGCCTTTAGTGAGCTTGAATACAACGCTTCGGACAGCACGGAAGAACTGGATGTCGTCGTGTTCTTCCTTTGTTATCTTCTCAGAGCAGCTGCAGAGCTTGTATGCATCGGACATCTTCTTGGAATGAACCATGAAGAAGGTCTCGCTTTCTTTGGTCTTGACTACGAAGTCGGCGGCACGATTGAGGCAGTCCAGCTGCTCCAGCGGGGTGCCGGTAATGAACTTGCTGTGGTCAAATCCGTGGAAGAAGCGGCGCAGGATGTCCAGCTCGTCACGGAGAACGCGCAGTGAGGTGTCGGTTGTGTCAATGGTGTCGTTTTCCTCTCCGCCGGTACCATACTGGCGCAGGGCCTTGTTCATATTGTTCTTGATGCCCAGGTAGTCTACGACCAGGCCTTTCTCCTTGCCAGGATATACGCGGTTGACTCGGGATATGGTCTGGATAAGCGTATGCTTCTGGAGAGGCTTGAAGACATACATCGTGTCAAGAGACGGAACGTCGAAGCCGGTGATCCACATATCCACGACGATGGCAATCTTGAAGTTGGAACGGACTTCCTTGAACTGATCTGCCAGGTCTTTCCTGTAATCGTCATTGCCTAAGAGGTCGTAAAGTTCTGCAGGATCATCTTTGTCCCGGGTGATGACCATCTTAACTTGCTCAATGGGCTTGATGGTACGGCGTTCCTCTGCTGAGAGTTCGTCAGGATTGAGGTTG
>JAEEGH010018586.1_pt1 | contig 14670 bp, 13 predicted proteins | sample 9134181 | NCBI WGS metagenome assembly JAEEGH01 (sample SAMN16246544, study PRJNA631951) | gut metagenome | biome: gut microbiome; feature: rumen; material: DP-attached | host: Bos | place: Iran: Karaj | collected 2018-10 | reverse complement strand
CCGCGGGGTCCGGACGTGTGGGGAGGTAGGCGCGGATGGCAGCGGCCGCCATTTCACCCAGCGGAACCAGGCGCTGTTTGTCGCCTTTGCCGATGACGTCCACGAAACCGTCGTCCAGGTGCACGTGCGAGATGCGCAGGGCGGCCGCCTCGCTCACCCGCAGGCCGCAGCCGTAGAGCACTTCCAGGATGGCGCGGTCCCGACGGCCGAAGGGTTTCCGCAGATCCACCGATTCCAGCAGGGCCTCCACTTCCGCCACGCTGAGCACTTCCGGCAGGTATTTCCCCAACTTGGGCGCATCCACCCGGTCGCAGGGATTGTCCTTCACGTCCCCTTCCTGGACGCACCAGTCGAAGAAACTCCTTAAGGAACTCACCAGGCGGGCGGCGCTGCGTTTGGAAAGGCCTTTTGCCGTTACCTCGCCCAGATATTTCCGGATGTCCTCCGGCGTGACGGCGCGGGGCTCCAGGTCGCACCAGGTGAAAAAGCCTTCCACGTCGCGGCAGTAGGATGCCACCGTGTTGGGCGACAGCCTGCGTTCGATGCGAAGATAATTCCTGTAGTCCTGAATAATCACAGTACCCCGTACTTCTTCCCGTATTCCAGCATCTGGCCCAGATAGTCGTCCGTATAGACCGGCTCATAGTCGACAATGCTGCCGTCATCGGCCAGAACGGGCCGGATGTCCGGGTTCACGAAACCGCCGTAGGGTTTGAGGTTCAGGGCTTCATAGCGTTCCTTCACCTCCTTGTGGAGCGCCGGGTCAATATGGACGGCGTAGGTCTCGACGAGCGCCTTGCCGGCCTCATAGTCGCCTTCGCTCTTGATTCGCTGGATTTCGGCGAGGAGCTCCGCGAACAAACCGCGCAGTTTTTCGTAATCGTTCACCACGAAATACGTCTTGCCGTCCTTCACCTTCTTCTCGATCACCTTGTCCGCGGCGCCCTTCTCATAGCACCATTCGGCGATGAGCTTGCGGTTCTGCATATGGGCTTCCGTATTCGGCCGGCCCAGCTCCACGCGGGTGAACTGCACCATCAGGCCGTTGCGGATGTAGGAGGCATATTCGGCCTTGTAGGCCTCCGGATCGGGCATAATGCCCAGTTCCACCATCTTCGGATCCGCGGCGAAATACAGGCCGAAGAGGTCTGCGCGCGCCTCTTCCAGGGCCGATGCATACTCGCCCATCGCGGTGGCGCTCACCCCGGGCAGGAGCTGGCCGCTGCCGTGTCCCAGGCACTCGTGGAGGTCCGTGTGGATTTCATCGGCCACGGTACCCCACTTCTTCGAGAGGGCGATGTCTTCCTCGCTGTAGGCGAACTCCTTAAGGGTGCTGGTGGGCATCTCCTGGGCCGAATAGTCATAGGTGTGCGTGATGTTGGCGATGGTGACGCTCTTCGAGCCGTGCTCCTTGCGGATCCAGTCCGCGTTGGGCAGGTTGATGCCGATGGGAGTGGACGGATAGCTGTCGCCGGCCAGGCACACCGCATTGATGACCTTGGCGCTCACGCCTTTCACCTTTTCCTTCTTGAAACGCGGATCCACCGGCGAGTTGTCCTCGAACCACTGGGCGTTGGCGCTCAGGGTTTCCGTGCGGCGGGAGGCTTCGAAATCCTTGATGTTCACATAGCCTTCCCAGGAGGCCTTGCGGCCCAGCGGGTCGTTGTAGTCCTCGATGAAGCCGTTGATGAAGTCCACCGTGCCGATGGTATCTTTCACCCATTCGATGTTGAAGGCATCCCATTTGCGAAGGTCGCCGGTCTGATAGTATTCAATGAGAAGGCCCAGGGCGCGCTTCTGGATGTCGTTTTCGGCCACTTCGCGGGCCTTGGCCAGCTGTTCGCAGATTTTCTCGATGGCGCCCGAGTACAGGCCGCCCACCTTCCAGGGGAGTTCCACCACCTTGCCGTTTTCGTCCTTCACCACCTTGGTGTTAAGGCCGTAGGAGATGGGGTGCGGGTCCTTCGGATCCATCTGTTTGGCATAATAGGCTTCCACTTCCTCGCGCGTGACGCCGTCGTAGAAGTTTACGGCCGATGCCGCCACGATGTCTCCGCTGGTATCGGTGGAACGGCGCTGCGGATAAATGGCAGGGTCGTAGATAATATCCAGGAGCCCTTCATCGGCCACACCGGCCTTCTCCATCAGCCCCGCGAAATACTCCCGCGGACAGGCCGGGAAAAACTTATCCTCCGCATAATGATGGTGAATACCGTTGGAGAAGAAAACCCGTTTGGCATAGACCAGGAAGTCCGCATATTCAGGCGCCCGGGTATTGATGCCGTCCGTTTCCAAAATGGCCTCCAGGGCGTGCCGGACGCGGAGATTCTCCTTGCAGTTCTGGTCCCAGAGGATGTCGCGGCCGTATTTGGCGGCCTCCGACAGCCAGTAGGCATATTCCTTCTGCTGAAGCGTCAGATTATCCCAGCCGGGAATCTGATAGCGCATTACTTTCAGATCGGCAAAAGAGTCGATGGTATACTTGAAATCCGCGTCCTTGGCCGGATTGTTGCAAGCGCTCAGGAGCGCAACGAGACCTGCAGTCGTCATTATGGTAAAAAGCTTTCTCATAGTCTATTTTTTACAAAGTTAACAAATAATCTTTATCTTTGTAATCTATATTATGCGTGTGCGTGTCCTCATATCCCTCCTGGCCCTGGCCTATGCCGCGGCGCTGTCCTGCAACAAGGACGGCGACTTCGATTTGCGCCCCGGCGGAAGCGGGTCCTCCCAGGTAGTGCCCCGTACGGACATTCCGGAAGATACTTTCGACAAGGTCTTCCTGATGGTCTCCGGCGGGTATAACGACCTGTATTCCTATATTTCGGAGGATCAGAAGGATATGAGAAACGGCTACCTTCCCGGCTGCCGTCCGGAGGATAAGGACGTGTTCGTCCTGCTGTCCCGGGTGCAATGGGCCAAGGTCACCGTCCCCGTCCTGTACCGGATGTCCCGCCTGGAGGACGGTTCCGTGCGCTGCGACACGCTGCACCGCTGGGTGAATGCGGACCGTCTCTTTTCCGCCGACGTCATCCACGACGCCCTGCAGATGGTCCGCAACCGTTTTCCGGCCAAGAGTTACGGGATGGCCGTTTCCTCCCACGCCACCGGCTGGATGCCCGTGAAATTCTATTATTACAACCGTCCGCCCAGCGAGCCTGCTGCAGTGCCCGGCCGCAGGAGTATCGGCCAGGATGGCGACGGCGCCACCGCCACGGAGCTCGATATGCAGGAGTTCATCGGCGCCATCCCTTATAAACTGGACTACCTGCTCCTGGACTGCTGCCTCTGCGGCGGCGTGGAAGTGGCCTGGGGGCTGCGCGGAAAGGCAGACCTGGTGGGCTTCTCCCAGACGGAGATCCTGGCCGACGGCTTCGACTACAAAAAGATCGGCCAGCGCCTGCTGGGCGGCAGTGCACCCGATGCGCGCGCTGTGTGCGAGGATTATTTCGCCCAGTATGACAACCCCAACGGGAGTGCCACCATTTCGCTGGTGGACACCCGGGAGATGGAGGATTTGGCCGATGTCTGCACTACACTCTTCGCCAAATACCGCACGGCACTTGATAATCTGGACGGAAGCGAGGATTGGGATAGCCAGAAGGTGCAGGGCTATTTCCGCTTCGAAAGGCATTATTTCTACGACCTGGAGGACATCCTCCTGAAGGTGGGTATCACGGAGGAGGAACACGCGCAGCTCACCGCGGCCCTGAACCGCTGCGTACTGTACAAGGCACATACCGAATGGTTTATGAGAAGTAGTTTGTACGGATTCCCCATCAAAATCCACAGCGGCTTCTCGATGTACCTTCCCTCCATGGGGACGGAGTATCTGAATAATTATTACAAAGAAAATATCGCCTGGAATCAGGCAACCCATCTGGTACAATGAAAGATTTTGTCAAGGTAATGCTGGCCGTTATCTGCGGCTACATCGTGCTCAAGCTCATCGGCTTCATCCTTATGCTTGTCCTCTTCGGCGCAGCCTTCGCCGGCAGCGGCTCCACCGCTCCCCGCAGCGGCGTGCTGGACGTGGACCTCTCCGGCTTCAATCTGGCCGAACAGACGGATGAGAACCCGATGCCCACATCGGCCATGATGATGAGCGGGAATATGGTCATGGTGCCAACCCTGGGCCTTCGTGACGCCGTGGAGGCCCTCAAGGCCGCCGCAGACGACCCTGCCATCCCCTACGTCCTCCTTCGCGCCGACGGGATGTCGGCCGGGGTAGCCGATGTAGTGGAGTTCCGGCAGGCCCTCGCGGACTTCCGCACCAGCGGGAAGCCCGTCATCGCCTATACGGAGAACCCCGGCAACGGGTCCTACTATCTCTCCACGGTGGCCGATAAGATCTATATGGGCAAACATCACGGCGGCAACAATATGCTCATCGGCGTATCCACCCAGATGATGTACCTGAAGGACATCCTGGACAAACTGGGCGTACACGTTCAGCTCATCCGCCACGGCAAGTACAAGAGCGCCGGGGAAATGTTCATCCGGAGCACCGCCTCGCCCGAAAACCGCGAGCAGAACCAGCAGATGGTCAATTCCCTGTGGAGTTGCTTCGGCGGTGTCGCCGCCCAGGCCCGTGAGATTCCGCTGGACAAATTCAACGCCCTGGTGGACAACCTCACCCTGAACCTCCCGGAAGACTTCCTTGAAAACGGTCTGGTGGACGCCCTCGTTTCCCACGAGGAACTGCTGGAAAAACTCTGCACCCTGGCGCAGGTGGACGATGCGAAGAAACTGAAACTGGTTCCGTTTGTGGATTATACGCTTTCCAAGATCCAGAGCATTCCCGGACACAACCAGGTGGCGGTTCTCCATATGGACGGCGAGATCGTGGACGGCAAGGACGATTATCAGAACATCGCCGGAGACCGCTTCGTGCAGGTAATCGACAAATTGCGCAAGGACAAAAATGTGAAGGCGGTGGTCCTCCGCGTGAATTCCCCCGGCGGCAGCGTGAGCGCCTCGGAGAAAATCCGCGCCGCGCTGGACCTCCTGCAGGCAGAAAAGCCGCTGGTGGCCTCCTACGGCAACTACGCCGCTTCCGGCGGTTACTGGATCTCCAACGGCTGCCAGAAGATTTATGCCAATCCCACCTCCATCACCGGATCCATCGGCGTATTCTCGATGATTCCCGAATTCTCCGCCGTCACCAGGAAGGTGGGCGTGGGCATCGAAACCGTGGGATCCAACAAGCACAGCGATATGTTCTCGCTGGTGCGCCCCTTCGACACGCAGGAGCTCGCCTATATGCAGGCCTCGGTGGAGGACATCTACGAGCGTTTCGTGAACCTGGTGGCCGATGGCCGCGGGATGGAGCCCGCCGCCGTGGACGCCATCGCCCAGGGCCGCGTCTGGACCGGTGCCGATGCCCTTGGGATCGGCCTGGTAGATGAACTGGGCACCCTGCAGGATGCCATCACCTATGCCGCCGCCCTGGCGGATTACACCTCCAGCGACGAATACTGCGTGGTGGATTATCCCGAGCCCCTCACCTGGATTCAGGAACTGATGCTATCCTTCGGCTCCAGTACCGAAGAGCCCTCCATCCTCGCCGATACGCCGTTTGAGGGCCTGGGCAAGGCCGTTTCCGCACTCAAGGCCCGCGAGCCCGGCGTGGTCTACGCCCGCCTGCCTTACGCGATGGATATCCGCTAGCGCGCGCGGCGCGCATAAAAAATAAGGACGGCCTTGCGGTCGTCCTTATTTATTTGCGGGAATCGCCAGCTTACTTGGCAGCTTCCACGGAGGCCTTGCGGAACTCCTTGAGGTCCTTCATGATGGCGAGGGCGGCCTTACGGGCACGGGCACCGGCGGCTTTGTTACCCTTCACTACCTGAGCTTCAGCGTTCTTTGCGAATTCTGCATAAGCAGCATTGATTTTGTCAACGAGCTTTTTCATAGTTGTAAGATTATTAAATTGGTTGTTAAACGTTAAGTGTCAAACTTTTGTGCAAGATAGAGAAAAAAAATTGAACCCCCAAAATTTTTTTGTGATTTTTTTACATTTCAGGCAGTTCAGAGCCACTTTTTTCCGCATTTTGGGTATTTTCGGGCTCTTTTTGCGTTTTCGGCCGCACATTCAAGGCGCTCATCGCCCGCTGCAGGCCGACGGCGGAATAGTCCTTGATTCCCTGCGCGACGCGGGCCGCGAGAGCGGGGATCTGTTCCAGCTCCTCCGGAGAAAGATCACCCAGCACGTAGTCGATCTGCGCGCCGCGGGAGAATTCGTTGCCGATTCCCAGACGGATCCGCGTCCAGGCGTCGCTCTCCAGTTTTTCCGTGATGTCCTCCAGGCCGTTGTGGCCGCCGGAAGAACCGCCGCCCCGCATCCGGATGGCGCCGAAGGGAAGGTTCAGGTCGTCCGAAATGACAATGAGGTTTTCCAGGGGAAGATTGAGTTTCTGCATCCAGTAACGGACGGCATTCCCGCTCAGGTTCATATAGGTGGAAGGCTTCAGGAGCACGAACCACCGGCCCTTCCATGAGACTTCCGCCACGTCCCCGTAGCGATCTGTCTTAAAAAGGGCATTGGATGCCTGAGCCCAGGCATCCAATACCATAAATCCCATGTTGTGCCGGGTGCGGGCATATTCCGGCCCGATGTTGCCCAGTCCTACAACAAGGTAGTCCATCGTTACTCGGCGGCTGCTTCACCACTCTTCGCGGCCTCCACAGCAGCCTGCTGCATGGCGCGGGTGGTCTTCACCTGGCAGATGATGGTGTTCTTGTCGGAGACAATCTGGAGACCTTCGTACTTGAGGTCGCCGGCCACCATCCTCTTGTCCAGCTCCAGCGGAGTGACATCGATGTCCAGCTGGTCCGGGAGGTCCTTCATCAGGCCGCAGACCTTGAGGCTGCGGGCGCTCTGGACGAACTTACCACCGGCCTGCACACCCTTCGGGTGACCGAAGATGTTCAGCGGAACAGCGATCACGATGGGCTTTTTCTCACTGACGGCGAGGAAATCCACGTGCAGGCAGTTGTCGTCTACCGGGTGCCACTGATACTCGTGAGCCACGGCGGTGTAGTTCTTGCCGCCCAGTTCCAGATCCACGATGTAAGAAGCGGGCGTGTGGGTGAGACCCTTCAGCTCTTTCTCATTGACGGTGAAAAGGATGTTTTCCTTGATGCCCTCTCCATAGAGGTTGCAGGGAACGAGACCCTGTGCGCGGAAAGCCTTGATGACGGCCTTGTTGCCTTTCTGGCGGATTTCGCCTTTAAGCGTAAAATGCTTCATTGTTTTTATGAATAAAAATGTGTTACTCAGTGCTCTTTCTCAAGCACCCCATTGCACCAAAAAACCTTTGCCGGTTTTTTAAAGCCCGCAAAGGTAACAATATTTTTTGTATTTACAAAAACTTAAAAACTCGTCGCAATTCCCAGGAAGTCTTCCGCCTTGAGCGCGGCGCCGCCGATGAGGCCGCCGTCGATGTCTTTCTCGGCGAAAAGTTCCTTCGCGTTGGAGGGCTTGCAGGAGCCGCCGTAGAGGATGGTCATATCATCGGCCACAGAGGCGCCGAACTTCTCCTCGATGACGTTACGGATGCAGGCGTGGATTTCCTCGGCCTGGGCGGGCGTGGCGGTGAGGCCGGTGCCGATGGCCCAGACAGGTTCGTAGGCGATGACGATGTTCTTCAGATCCTCGGCCGTGAAGTTGTAGAGGACGGCCTTGGTCTGGGCCGATACCACCTCGAAGTGCTTTCCGGCCTGGCGTTCGTCCAGGTTCTCGCCCACGCAGAGGATGACCTTGAGGCCGGCGGCGAGGGCCAGCTGCGTCTTCACGACCAGCTTCTCGTCCGTCTCACCGTAGTACTGACGTCGTTCGCTGTGCCCGAGGATGGTGTACTTACAGCCGATGGAAGTGAGCATCGAAACGGCCACTTCGCCGGTGTAGGCGCCTTTCTCGTGGTCTGCGCAGTTCTGGGCGCTCAGGGCCACCTTGGAGCCCTTGAGGGCCTCCGCTACAGGGGCCAGATGGGTGAACGGCGGAGCCACCACCAGTTCAACGTTTGCGGGGAGGTCTTTGGCGGCAGCCACCACGTCCTTCGCGAGCTGCACGCCTTCGGGAACGGTGGTATTCATTTTCCAGTTCCCGGCAACAATGTACTTTCTCATTTTTATTTAACTGACATGACTGCCGAAGCAATCGAATTTAACTTCACGTCTACGGAATCCGCGCGGGAGGCGAGGATGCACGGCACCTTGGTGCCCACCAGGAACCCGGCCTGACGCACGCCCACGGCGAGCTTGGAATTGGTCTTCCAGAACACGTTCGCGCTCTCGATGTTGGGGAAGAGCAGGCAGTCCGCATCCCCGGCCACCGGCGAGACCAGTTTCTTGATTTCCACGGACTCTTTGTCGATGGCCACGTCCAAGGCCAGCGGACCGTCGCCGATGGCTTTGATCTGGCCGCGGTCGCACATCTTGGCGAGCATCGCGCCTTCAATGCAGGCGGGCATACTGTCCAGCATCTGCTCCGAGGCGGCGATGAAGGCGATCTTGGGCATCGCGATGCCGAAGGAACGGGCCACTCCCGTCACAAAACCGGCCATCTTCACCTTCTGGCGGAAATCCGGCGCGGGAATCACGGCCATATCGGTGATGAAGATGAGCTTGTGGTAGTTGGGGTTCTCAATCACGCCCACGTGGCTCAGGAGGCCCTTCGGGGGCAGAAGGCCCACTTCCTTGTTCAGGATGGCGCGCAGGAACTTGTCCGTGGAGCAGAGACCCTTCATCAGGACATCCCCTTCCCCGTCGTGGACCATCCGCACGGCTTCGGCCACCGCCTTCAGCTCATCCTTGATGTCCACCACATCGAACTTGGCGGCGTCGATCCCGCACTCCGAACAGACTTTTGCGATGAGGTCTGCGTCGCCCACCAGGGTCACTTTCACAAAACCCATATCGCTGGCCAGGGAAGCGGCCTCGATGGTGTGGGAATCCACGCCCCAGGCCGCAATCATCCGCTTACAGATCCCCTTGGCCTTGAGCTCCGTAAACAGTTGGTTGAAATTGGTAATCATTATTCCTGATTTTCAAGTACTAGATGCATGGTATCGCGCGCTATCACCAGTTCTTCGTTGGTGCAGATGAGCGCGGCTTTCACCTTGGAATCCTCCGTGGTGATGATGGCGTCTTCCGCCCAGGCCACGTTGGCTTCGTAGTCCACCTTGAGGCCCAGGTAGGAGAAGTTCTCCAGCACGCGGCGGCGCAGGCGGCTGTTGTGCTCGCCGATACCGCCCGTGAAAACGATGAGGTCCACCCCGTTCATCGCGGCCACATAGGAGCCGATGTTCTTGATGATATCGTAGGTGAACTTCTTGAAGACGAGTTTCGCCTTGGGATCTCCGCCGTTTGCGAGTTCATCCAGCTCACGGGCGTCCGAAGTCTTGGTGGAGATGCCCAGGAAGCCGGATTTGCGGTTGAGAATGTTCGTCATCTCGTCCGGATCCACGCCCAGTTTCTTCTCCAGATAGAGGACGGCGTTGGCGTCGATGTTGCCCACGCGGGTGCCCATAATCATCCCTTCCAGCGGCGTGAAGCCCATGGAAGTGTCCACGCACTTGCCGTTCTGGATGGCGCAGATGCTGCTGCCGGCGCCCAGGTGGCAGGTGATGATTTTCGAATTGTTGATGTCCAGCCCGGCGAGTTTGGCGCCGACGCCCGCCACGAACTGATGGGACGTGCCGTGGGCACCGTAGCGGCGCACGCGGTATTTCTCATAGTATTCGTAAGGCAGGCCGTACATATAGGCGTAGGACGGCATTGTCTGGTGAAAAGCGGTGTCGAAGGTAACCACCTGCGGCACGCTGGGGAGCACCTCCTGCATCGCGTGGATGCCCAGCAGGTGCGCCGGATTGTGCAGCGGAGCGAAGTCCGCGCAGAAGGCGATCTTGTCCAGGACGTCATCGTTCACCAGCACGCTGCCGGAGAAGAAATCGCCGCCCTGCACGATGCGGTGTCCCACCGCCTCGATGTCCTCCAGGGACTTCAGCACGCCGGTCTTCGGGTCCGTGAGGGCCTTCAGGATGAGCTGCATACCCACTTTGTGGTCCGGGATGGGAACGTCGGAGACAATCTTTTCCTTGCCCGTGGGGGCGTACTGGAGAATGCCGGCGGGAAGGCCGATTTTTTCTGCGATACCCTTGGCGATGACATCGAAGACGTCGTCGCTCTTCATATCCAGCAGCTGATACTTGATGCTGGAAGAGCCGCAGTTGATAACGAGAATAATCATATAGCGTTAAGTTTTGTTCCGGTATAACCTTACAAAGATACGAAATTATTAGTAATTTCGCACAAGTGGAAAGAGGGAAAAACATAGAGGCGCTTTCACTCTGCTTCACGGCGGGCGTCGCGGGCGGAACGGCGGCAGCTGCGGCTGCCGGCGGGATAGCGGCCGCTTTGCTCCTCCCCTTCTTGACCCTGCCCGTCCTGCTGAGGGACCGGCTGCGGCGACTGCCCGAAAAACCGGCCGTCGGGATCCTCCTGGGCACGTTCCTGCTCCTGGGCGTTTTCTGCGCGCTGAACGCCGCCGTTCCGGGCGCTTCCGCCTCGCCGGAGCTCCTTGCCGCAGGCGCAGCCGGGCGGCTACGTGCGTTCATCGGCTCGCTTGCCTTCCCTTCGGAGGGCACCGCTCCCCTGCTGAAGGCCCTTCTCACCGGCGACCGAAGCTCCCTAAGCCCGGAGACCGTGGCGGCTTTCCGCAGGAGCGGCGCCTCGCACCTGCTGGCCCTCTCGGGCCTCCATATGGGCATTCTTTACCTCCTCTTCGACAGTCTTACCAAACCGCTGGGCGGGAGCCGGCCGGCCAAGCTCATCCGCTTCCTCCTCATCCTGGGCGGGGCGGGCTTCTTCACCCTGATGACCGGCGCCGGACCTTCCATCGTGCGGGCCTTCCTTTTCATCGGCCTGAATGAGACCTTGCGGATCCTGGGACGGCCCCGGAAGGCCACGAGGGTATTCTGCGTGGCCCTGCTGATCCAGCTGGTGCTGGACCCCGGGGTCATCCGCAGCCTGGGCTTCCAACTCTCCTACCTTGCGATGGCAGGCATCTTCCTGCTATATCCCGTCCTGGAAAAGTGGTATCCGGAAGGGGGCCGATACAATCCCTTCCGATGGATGTGGAAAGCCGCGGCGATGAGCATCTCCTGCCAGGTTTTCACCGCGCCGCTCGCCTGGCTGCGCTTCCACACGTTCCCGAAATGGTTCCTCCTGACGAACCTTCTCGCCATTCCGCTCACCACGCTCACGGTGTGGTCGGCGGTCATCGTCCTGGCGCTTGCCGCCGCAGGGCTCTGCCCGCAGCTGCTGCTGGAGGTCACCGACGGCCTGTGCCGCCTGCTCACGGGCACGCTGGAGATTATTGCTTCAATGTAAAACCGGGAGACGCCCACTCGCGCATCGTCCCGTCTTCGTCGTAGATCAGATATCCTTCCAAGGATTCATCCCGGCCGATGATATCTTTCGCCTCCTCGAGGCCCACCACCATACACCAGGTGGCCACGGCATCGGCCTCAGCGGCGCTGCGCCGGGAAACCACGGTGGCGCTCAGAAGGCCGTGCTCCACGGGATAGCCGCTGCGGGGATCCACGGTGTGCGCATACTTGCGGCCGTCCTTCACGTAGAACTTGCGGTAATTGCCGCTGGTCACTACGCCGGCGGGCTTTCCGTCGGAGAGCCAGATGCCCTCCAGTTCCTCATCGGCCGCGCCTTCCACGGGCCTGTGCACGCCCACGGACCAGGGCTGTCCTGCAGGATTGAGACCGTCGCACCAGATTTCGCCGATGTCCACCAGCATATCCTTCACGCCGATTCCATACAGATAGCGGGCGATGACGTCACAACTGTAACCCTGCGCCACGGCGTTGAAATTGAGGCGGGGACTGCCGCAGGCCGCGGGATCGATGACGCCGTCCGCGACGGGCAGTTCCTCCGGAAGCCTCCCGAACCCGCAGGAGGTCTTCAGCGCGATGACATCGGCCTCCGAGGGGAAAGACTGATTCCTGAAACCGAAGCCCCAGGCATCATAGAGCGGCCCGGCGGCACAGTCCAGCGCTCCGCCGGATTGCGCCCAATAGGCATAGGCGATGCGGTACATTTCCAGGAACATCGGGGCGGACGGAATGGCTTCTCCCGCATTGAAACGGGAAAGCAGGGACTGCTTGTTGTAGCCGGAAAGGGTGGTGTCGATCCTGATGAGAAGCGCATCGATGCTGTCGCGGATTTCATCGGCCGGCACGGAGACGCCGGAGAGATTCGCCTTTACGGTATAGGTTCCTCCCTGCGCATAGCCCGAGAACTGGACATAGCGTGCCCGGGGCCCGCAGGCCACCAGAAACAGAAGGAGCAACACCGGCAGGAATTTCCGCATTTCTTGGCAAGATTATTGTGCGAATTTACGAAATTTTACCGATATTTGCCCATTATATCAAATCGCAATGAAGTATAGCCCCATAGCCGTCCTCCTTGCCATCCTGGCGCTGGCTGCCTGCAAGAAAGATAATGACACCACCACCCTCCCCTCCTTGAGCGGTCTTGCCATCACCCAGCCATCTGCCTATCTGGCCAGCGGAAGCCAGATGGAAATCCAGGCGGATATCCTCTCCATCGTGGGTCCGGATGGAGAAAAGCCCGTCATCGGCCTGTATTGGCAGCTCAACAGCGGAGACAAAGACACCCTGAAAGTGGACGGAAACGCCCTGATGATCGACCTTTCAGACCCGAATCTTGAAACAAAGTACAAAGACAGCCCCCTGCTCCGGCATACGCTGAACCTGGAGGAAGACGGAAAATATACCCTCTACTGCTATGCCTTCTCCAAGGGCTATTACAGCACGTCGGATTACTGTCGCGTCAATGCCGTCACGCCTTCCACCGTCGTATCCGGCATCTTGGGCCTGAATCCCGTCAGCTTCGGAGAACAGACCTACTGGACCATCAATGCCGCCGGCAAAACCTGGACGGCGAACAACCTCTACGACCCTTCGGCCGGTCTGAGTTTCCGCGACTGCGACGTACTGGACCGCGGAATGGGCCGCCTGTACAGCTGGACGGAAGCCCAGGCCCTCTGCCCTTCCGGCTGGCACCTTCCCTCCGTGACGGAATTCAAGACCTCTTTCGGCGATGCGGAAGGCGTCATCAAAGCGGGGGACCTCATCGTCGACGCCAGGTTCCAGGGCAACGAGATGTGGGCCTACAACGCCGATGTCCAATTCTCCAACATCTACAATTTCAACGCCCTGCCGGCCGGCTACGTGGATACGAACGACCAGGCCAATACCTGGAACCACTACGGCCACTATGCCTTCTTCTGGACGGCCGACGAACACGACGGCCTGGGCACCTACCTCTATCTGTATGAAAAAGAACCGCAGGCCCGCTGGGCCCACGGCGACAAAGAGACGCTTTACCTGAGCGTACGCTGCGTGAAAGACTAACGCAGATCCGTTACAAGAAACTTTTCGCCAAGCGACTTCTCATCCACGGAGAAGTCGCTTTTTCCTTGCAGTTCCCCGTAGACGATGTCCCTTAGCTGGAAACGGGCCTTGGTTTCCTCGTCCAGCGTGAGGGTGACATCCAGGGAATCGTTCCCCTGGCTGTTCACCTTGATCTTGTCCAGATAACGTTTGTAGGAGCCGATGAAAAGGGCGGGATTGGTGAAGAGGTCCTCCTTTTCCACGGTTTCCACCACGGCCTCTCCGGCAGCCTCGTCCAGCGTCCAGCGCGTGGTGCCGTCGCTGATGACCTTGAGCCCCAGGCCCTCCAGGAGATAGTCATTGCCTTCCAGGACCACATCCCCGTCCGTGACGGCCTTGAAAGGCTCCCCCTTCTGGGACAGGCTGTAGGTATAGTGGAAGTTCACGCGGTGTCCCTCCACCTTGTCCAGGAGCGCAATGGACTTCTGGGCCCCGGCCGAAAAACCGAGGAGGGAGAGAAGAAGGATGAGCGTCAATTTTTTCATTGTTCCCGGAAATGCTGCAGGATGTCTTCCAGTTCGGCGATGTCCTTCACCAGAACTTCGCGCGGCTTGGATCCGTCCTGCGGACCCACGATGCCGGCGGCTTCCAGCTGGTCCATCACCCTTCCTGCTTTTGCATATCCCATGCCAAGCTTCCGCTGCAGATCCGAGGTGGAGCCCCGCTGATTCAGGACCACCGTGCGCGCGGCTTCCTCGAAACGGTCGTCCAGCGCACGCATATCCACCGGTCCGCCGCCGGCGTCGCCCTCTTCCTTGGGCGGCTCGGGCAGGTAGTACGGGGTATTGTAGCACTGCTGGTATCCGGTCTGGTCCCCCACCGCACGGGTGAGGTCCACGATTTCGTCATTGCCGATAAAGGCGCACTGCACGCGTTCCATCTCCACGCCGCTGTACAGGAGCATATCCCCGCGGCCGATGAGTTTGTCTGCGCCCGGCTGGTCCAGGATGGTGGCCGAGTCGATGCGCGAGGTGACGCGGAAGGCGATGCGCATCGGGAAGTTGGCCTTGATGAGGCCGGTGATCACGTCCACCGTAGGACGCTGGGTGGCCAGGATCACGTGCAGACCGGCGGCGCGACCCTTCTGAGCCAGGCGGATGACCGAGGTGGTGATGCTGCGGGCCAGGGCCTTGGATTCCGGACCGGCGCCCACGGACATGGTCAAGTCGGCATACTC
>JAEEGH010018585.1_pt1 | contig 14671 bp, 11 predicted proteins | sample 9134181 | NCBI WGS metagenome assembly JAEEGH01 (sample SAMN16246544, study PRJNA631951) | gut metagenome | biome: gut microbiome; feature: rumen; material: DP-attached | host: Bos | place: Iran: Karaj | collected 2018-10 | reverse complement strand
GATCTTATCAGCATATAAGACATATTCAGAGCCAAGGATCGCGGACATAGAGACAATGGTATTGTTATCAGCGGTATAGAAGATACCATTGGTGCCTTCGAATTTTAAGGCATCAACATCAACATAGTGTAAGCCATCAGTATCATATAAGTCAGTGGCGATGACGCCTTCACCATTGCTATTTTGATAAACGATATCGTTACCGATGATGAGTTCGTTGTTCACTAATTTAATATAATGAGCAACTTTATCGAACTGTGTATTTGGAATGATGTTAGTAAATAAGGCTTGGCCTTCATTACTTTGGGCATCAAAGAAATAGTTTTCTGTTCTATAGATTTTGTTAACGCCTAATAAGTTATTAGCGGTCACTGTAAAGTTTTGGCCTTCTTTCATTGATTTTAAGAGGGCCTTAACTTTGTTAGCGGTTCTAGCAAATGTCACTGTGATTGTGACTGTACCATCATTATAGTCGCCATCTTTATGAGCGGTAACAACGTATGTACCTTCTTTAGTGGCAGTAAAGACACCACCATTGACGGAAGCACCTTCGGTTGTGGTATAGGTGACGCCTTCGACATTAGAAGTAAGTGTGACGCCTTCATTAACATCGACATCTGTTTTGCTAGCGGTAATTTCAATATTTACCTTTTCAAAGACTTCGATGGTAATTGTGCCATCATTGTAATCGCCATCTTTATGAGCGGTGACCACATATGTTCCCACCTTTGTAGCGGTGAAAACACCATTAACGACTGAGGCACCTTCTTCAGTTGAGTAAGTAACGCCTTCGACGTTTGAATTAATTGTTAATTGTTCGTTAACTTCCACTCTGGCTTTATCAGCTGTTAAGACAATATCTGTTTTAACAACGATAGAACTGGAACTAGATGTAGAGTTAGAAGTTGATGAGCTAGATTCGCTTGAACTAGTGGATGATGTAATAGATGTGTCACTGCTATTGGATGATGTAGCACTACTGCTTGTTGGTGTTTGGCCAAGGTCACAGCCGGCAAGAGTGCCTACCAAAGCTAAACTAAGTAACACTGTTTTGATAGATTTTTTCATGTTCCGTTTCCTTTCTTCAACAGTTAAAAGACTACTCGCATGCGTATGATAAAGCAAAAGGTATTTATAAAATTTTTATTTTATAAGCGAAAACCGCAAAAAAAGCAGCTTTGTTTTAGTAACAAAGACTGCCTTATGCATATTTTATTAATTGATATTAGTAGCCGAAGCAGAATCTAATGCCGAAGACGACTGTTAAGATAGCGCCGATAACAACGGCGACAATTGAAAGAACTCTAGCGACGATACGATAAACTTTAAATTTAGTATCTACTCCTTCTAGAGAAGCGACTCTACACATTGATAAGGAGATGATACCCATAACCATTGGAGCGGGAATAACCACTAACGCTATAATAGCTCTTGTTAATGTATCACCAGAGAAAGAGAAAAATGATGGGAAGATTGCATACAGAAATAAGATGCTTGAAGCAATAATCCCTAATATAAAGGCTGTTTGAAGACTACTTTCTGTTTTATTCATGTTTTGTAATTCCTTTCACTTATTAGACGTATTAAATATTAATAACTGCTAAAACTATTTTGTAAACCAGTAAATAATATTCCAAGATAGGGAAGTATATAAGTCCTCATTAAGTTTTTCAACACTTCCCACATCTTTTTCTAGATAGCGTTTATTCATATAACTATTAATGAAGATTAACCCCACTCTTGGTTGCTCTTCTAGGAGTTTTTTAATCTCTTCCTTTGTATAGTTCGTTTCATATTCAATGCTATAGAGAAAATCTTTGCAAAACATATGTTCTATTGCTTTTTTCTTCATTTCATAGAACTTCAAAGCGAATTCTTTGGCTTCTTCGTATGAAGCATGGGACTTCGCTTCAAAGGAATGCATATCACGGAAGGTTGTACCATCTTTGATATACTCTTCTCCATCAACCATTAGATAGGCAAAGCGAATATCTAATTTGGATAATTCTGGGTGGTAATCAAGGTATCTATAATATGGTTCATATTTCTTATAAAAATCCTTGTTGTTTTTGTTATTCTTAATATCTTCTTTATTTGCTTTCTCAAGCGCTTGGTATTCTATGAGAAGAGGTTCTGCAATTGAACAATAGTCTTTAGACATTAATTTGTTTAATTCGTTAGTAAGGGCTAAGAATTCGTCTTTTAAATAGTTAGTTTTAAATTCATCTAGATTCTTGTATTTCTCATTGCGAGAAAAATGACCAAACCACCAGTCTTCATGATAGTAAGAAGAATCAAATAAATCGACATAGTCATAGGACTTGCCGCCCATAATAGCGGGCACTAATGTGTCGCCTTTAATTTCAAACACTATAAGTGGCTGATATAAGGGAGCTTCTAATAATCTCTTTGATACTGGTTTATTTTCCATACAAGAATAATCATCCTATTTTAATAAGAATAGCGCAATAAAAAACGACACTTTTTAGTGCCGTTATTTTTAATTAAGGTCTTTCTTGAAAGATAACAATTGGGTGCGTGAAGTTGCTGACCTTTTTTGCCACAAAGTTGCTATTACCGTTCCAATATAGAGTTGTATCGTTAATTACTTTGAAACTCTTTTGAGCGTTTGCTGCACCTTCTGAATACGTTTTATTCGTCATTTGGCCGTTAACATTATATGTATCATAATTGGTACAAACAGCACTTACATAACCTGTTGTAGCATCGAATGACCATTTACCATAATCAATCCATTCAACATACCAGCCAGCATCAGAAAGTATAAATCGATATTCAATGTAGTCTTTGTTAGGTTCGAATTGGTAACCATCAACACGATCGGCGCTAGTTTCTTCATAGCGGGTTGTAGAGGTGATATTAAACGATATTTTGCTACCACCGTTGTTGTTGCCACCACTGTTGTTATTATTACCACCATCATCATTGATTTCTGTATTGTTATTAGCGTTAACAAAATGAATAGTAACAGGGATTGCAATAGCGGCCACTAAAGCAACAGCGACAATTGGAATAATAACTGCAAAGACTGCTTTGTTAGGCTTTTTCTTTTCTACTGGTTGAACTGGAGTGGGTTCTTCTTCAAAGACCGGTTCTTCAACAACTGGTTCTGGTTCAACGACTTCTGGAGCAGGAGCGGGTTCAGGAATTACTTCTGCCTTAACAGGCTCTGGTTCTTTAGCTTTAACGGGTTCTTCAACCTTTGGTTGCTCTTCCACGCCACCTTCTTCTTTAAGTCTAGCGTCGATGATCTTTTTAGCGTTTAACGCTAATGTCATGCCACCACCGATAGCGAGTAAAGCGATAATTAAAAATGGAATAATGCCAATGCCTTCCATTATAAAAATAAGGCATGGGATAAAAATGACGATACAAATGATTGCACCGACAAATAAGCCTTTTTCTTTCTGCGTTTTAGGCATGTAATTATTCTTTTTCATATTAGTCACCCTTATGTAATCTTTATTCCATTATAAAAAGTAATATTACTTTTAGGGTCTATTTGTTGAAACTTATGACAAATATTTGAAAAAGTACCGACTGTTGTCGATACTTATTTTTCTAATGGCTGGGCTTTTAAGATGTAAGCAACATTATCTGCATCATCTGCAACGCAGAGGAACTCAACATTGATTTTAACTTTGTTATTGTCTTTATCATAGACTGTCACAATCTTATTAAATTCCTTATGCTTGCTAGCGAGCTTAAGAGCTTCTTTATTAATTTCCACGATTTCTTTTGGATTCACACAGCGCTTGATAAATGAAGAGTCATTAAGTTCTTTTTCAAGCTCTGATGGTGTGATGCCTAATAAGTCACTCACAATATTTGAGATAACATTAAATCTAAATTTCTTATTAATCACACTGACAAGAATCATGTTATCAGTGGAATAATCAGTGATTAAGTCTTTCACTTCTTTCAAGTTAGCGAGTTCACTATCGTTATAGGCTGAACCATAGAATAATTCTCTACCTTCTTTTTGACCAAGATAATAGAAGTGAATTCTAAATGACATAAGACCACCATCAACACGATGGAATCTAATTGTCTCAATTGAACCAGATAAACGGTTATCCATGGCTTTTTGTAAAGCGGCAAAAAAGAGCGGACGATCTTCATCAGGAGTAAATGTTTCAATATTAACTAAGCGCTCCGCAAAATCAGGAACGTCAACTGCTTGATAGAATTGTTGATTATATCTAACGATATCAATATGCTCTTGTTCTTTATCCCATGAATAGAAGGCAACTGCACCGATAATGTTATTTAACATTGAGTCGGAATAGATGTTCTTATCTAAGAATTCTCTAATACGCAATTGTTCATTAGGTTTGACCACAAAGCCACGGTCATCAATCATATCTTTTTGTTTGACAACCTTTTCAAATTCTTCACGTGGTAATGGTTTAAAGAAGTAATAGCCTTGGACATAACGACAGCCGAGTTCCATTAAGAACTCACATTGTTGTTTGGTTTCCACACCTTCAACGATAATTGGTAAAGCCATGACTTTGGCCATATTAACAACGGATTCAATAATACGGATGCCTCTTTCATAGTCAGCACCTTCTAAACGCAAGAATTCAGAGTCTAACTTAATGGCGTCTAACTTAATCGTGGAAAGCATATTTAAGGAAGAATAACCACTACCGAAGTCATCCATTAAAACTGCAAAGCCTTCCTTGCGTAAGCGCGAGACGATATCTTCGATAAACTTAGCTGTTTCCGCATAAGCGGATTCAGTGATTTCAACTTTGATAAGGCGATGAGGAATATCGTATTTATTTGTGAGATCGATTAAATAATTGACTATGTCAAAGTTATAGATATCTACACGAGAAACATTAATTGATACTGGCACCGCTACATGGCCTTGGTCTAACCAATTTCTGATGCTCTTACAAACCTTATCCCATATATATTGGTCTAAGTCAGTAATAAAGTTATATTTCTCTAAAACAGGAATAAAGACAGCAGGCGATACTTGTGTGCCATCTTTCTTAATCCATCGACATAATGCTTCCGCACCAACGATTTTGCCTGTTTTAGCGCGGCACTGTGGTTGTAAATAGAAGGTGATTTCATCATTTTGTAAAGCAGTCATGAATTCAGAAAGAATATGATATTCATGTTCCGCTAGAAACTGCATGTCAGAGTGGTAATAGACTATTCTATTTCTAATATCACCTTTGGCTTTAGAAGCGGCAATACTAGCTCTATCCATCGCATCAACAAGGAGCATATCTTTCTCTAATAAAGCCACACCGATGACTGGTAAGAAACCGGTTGTGAGACCAAAAGAGGCGATAAGGTTACGAATATTCTCATACAAAGCAGATATTTTCTTTTTATCAAGTTGGCATAACGCTGCGAAGTCATCTTGACCAAAATAGCCTGCGAGACCATCTTTAAATAAGACGTTTTCATTTAGCTCTGTACCGATCTTTGCTAATAAGTAATCACCCTTTTCACGACCAAACCATTCATTAAAGAATTTGAAGTGTTCAATATCGATAAATAAGGCACACCACTGTTTCTTAGGATTATCTTTAATAATCTTTTCCGCTTTATTATAGAATTCTTTACTAGCGTATAAGCCTGTTAATTGGTCACGACCAGCGGAAGTGAGCGCAGATTCGCCATTAGAAGCACCAATTCTTCTAATTATCATGTTATGGATGTCTATGACATATATTCTAAACATGCCTGGTGGAATACCGTTTTCTTCCCCAGCGATGACACACTGCTCAACATAGCGGTAATCACCGTCTTGTAATTTATATCTAAAGTGAGCGAAATTAAAGTTTGGTATTTTAGCACTTGCTAAACGTTCAAAGAAGCCTTCTATTTTCATTAACGCTAAATATTCGCCTTCATCATCTGGATGAACCATATGTTTAGCGGTAAATTCAACCACTTCTTTATAAGAAATATTAACGATAGGCAAGAAATATTTGCCTTCGACATGATAGAACTGTTTATAAGTATCGTTATTAAGATCAACTTCAAGGATTCCATCGCAAGGTGAACTATTTAATAAGTTGATTAATGAATGGCTATCTTGACGATAGAATGTTTCGTAATACTCTAATCGTGACATTGAATCAGAGGCAGAGTTGTCTTTTTCTTCAATGTCTTCACTTTCTCTAGCCATCATTTCTTTAAGAGCTTTCTTCCTTGCGTACATGCGTTCATCCGCTCGGGTGAAGATAGATCTTAAAGAATTATCTTTTTCTGGAACATAATCTGCAAAACCAACAGCGATGATTGGCTCATTCTTACCAATATTAGATTCAACAATTTTGTTGAATTGTTCTAATAAGTAATATCTTTTATTGAAATCAGCACCATCAACGAAGGTCGCGAATTCATCGCCACCAATACGATAGATGATTTGATTTTTAAAAACTAATTTAATGATTTGAACTGATTTAATGATATATTCATCACCTTGTTCATGACCAAAGGTATCATTGATTAACTTTAAATCATTTAAGTCGAAGATGAATAAGCATAAATCTCCGCAGCTCTTATCACGGAGTAATAAATCAATGCTTTCTTCACGCTCAACATAAGCGTGCTTATTTCTAATACCTGTTAGTGTATCTTGATACGCTAACTCTTTAGTGGTCGCTAATTCTTGATTCTTCTCTTTCACTCTTTGCGAAGCAGCGCTGATAGAACGGCGATAACTCTCTGATTCAGTGTTAACAATAAACATGTGGACAAGAATCATTGATAACAAGTGACCGAATGAATATAAAGGAAGACTTGGAAAATAGATTTGTAAAGCAATTGACACCGCCATCACAATGCCGACAAGACTTACTGTTAAATATCTCATCTTACGGTAGTTCTTATTGGTGATGGTACGGATAAAGGCAATGATAGAAACAATGAGATACATTGCCATTTGGGCAGTGAAATATCCATAGCGGCCCGCCTTTGGCTCATAAACACCATTAGCATAGCTAAATAAGATTGGGTTAAAGATATTGATAATTACTAAAGTCACACCAGTGATTAAGAAAATAAGGGCAAAGACTAAAGTAATATTACTCGTTAGTTTCTTTTCTTCTAAATATTTAGCGGCAAATCTTAACCAAGCCGAAACACCAAAAGCCATCGCCACGAAAAAGATTGTTGTATCAATCATGGCTGGTACTTTATTTGATAAAGCGTCGAACACACCCCATAAGATGTCCGCGATAAAGAAGATGAAGTGGCAGATAACCACTATCTTGTAAGCGCGGAAAATATCGCTATCCATAACGCGATATTTTTTGTTCAGAAAAACATCCCAGTTAATTATTGCGCCGATAATAACCGCGACAATTGGTATTAATGAGTATGCCATATATTATCAATTCAATGATAGCGCAGTAAAAATCGCTTAGCAAATGCGCTCACGGGCGTTTTAAAGCACTGTTTTCTATTTTATTTAGAATGTATCTAACTAGTTGTTTATTGAAAAAACTTTTTTATTTTTTAAAATTATTAACCGCTTTTATAACTATCTCTTTAATTTCATCTGGATCTTCTGAATCAATTAATAGCATCGGCTTTGCGCTTGGATATGGGATTTGTTCTTTTAAATTATATTCTTTTAAGGCAGGAACATTTTTAACGAGGAAACGATTATCATAGACACCACCAAAAAGAATGCCATCTTTATAAAGCATATATTCGCCCATCATCTTTTTATAGGTGATACCTCTTGTTTCTCTTAATAGTTCTAAAACAAACTGTAGATATTCATTACTAGTAGCCATAATATTATTTCTTATTACCAATAATACTCTCCATGATTATGGACCTTGTTTTTAGACCCATCTTTTCATAGAACTTTAAAGCGGCGTCATTGCCTGGCCACACATTTAAAGTGACCTCATAGCAATTATTCTCTTTTGCGGTTTCCACTACTTTTCGATATAAGGCTTCGCCAATACCTTGTTTACGATATTTTTCATCGACACATAAGTCATCTAAATGGAAAACCTTTATAGGATACATATTTGAGGTGGGTACTCTAATTTGACACATCGCATAGCCCACGACATAGTCATTTATAATAGCCACATATATTGGTTTAGTATCATTGTTAATCATTTCTTCAAGTTGTTCTTGATTATATTTGGTTGTTCCAGACATGAATAAATCTGGTCTTAATTTAGCGTGGATTTCTAAGACCTGAGATAGTAAATCTAATAATCTAGCAATGTCTTCTTTTTTAGCTCTACGAATTTCCATTTGCTTTATTCTACTATGTAAAAATAAAAAACGATACTGATTATCATATCAATATCGTATTTCTCTAATGTGTCGAAAGCACCATTTTAATACAAACTGAAAATAGTTCCACACAGCTGAGAACACTTTGTTGCTCTAGTTTGCGGAAATCGAGGCGTTTGGGCTTTTGTCTTCTTTAATAAAAAAGAATGAATCTCTAGAACAAATCTGAAAAATCTTTATCACCAGTGATTGTATATAAATGACCACTATTGCTAGTGACTTCGAAGAATAATTTAGAAGAGACAATATAGTATTTATAGTCATCAATCACAAAATAATATTTTGCTTCTGGCATCGAATTCTTATCTAAAGATCCCTCAGTAAAGATTAAATCATTGAGATAATTAATCGTCTTATCTGTTTGTGAATCATTAGAAGCATCATAAATAGCGGCATTCATAGTGTTTGATGGGAAAGCATAATACTTTTCGTAATCTTCTGTATAATCCAAAATAAAACTAGATCTTAATCTATACCACTTATCATTTACTTGGATAAATTGGGAATTGATTTTATAAGAATATACTTGTTCATCGGTGTAGAAGTAATAATCTTCGCAAACTTGGATGCTCTGGGTTAAAAAGCCAAAGTCTTCAGGTGATACTTCAAAGACCCATGTATTGAAATAATCTAATGCTTGGGATAATTCTTTTTTGTTACGATACACATTAATGCTACGGCCATGAGAAGGCATTGCGTTTAAAGTTAGTTCAGTTTGAATCTTAAGCATGTTTAAGTTACTTAAGTTCACATCTTTAGACCAAGGAACAATATCTCCAAAGTTGAGATAGGAAGTTCTTTTTTCTTTATTAAAAATAAATGTTTTGGTGATATTTGAAATGGTAATATGTGTGATGTAATTATTGTCTTGATTGCTAGGGAAGGAAAAGCTATATCTTTGTGTTTTATCTATTTTAGTCGCGGAATTAACAGAAAATCTATCCCCCGACATCGCAAAAGAAACTGGAATATTTTCATCACCATAGTCAACATTAGAATGAATATCGATTTCAAACATATACAATGAATAATCATCAACGTTAACGTGATATCCATCTTTTTGTTTTTTAATAGTTACTGGCGTATGTTTTGGATCAGCGAGAGTGATTGTCACATCAAAATCAGCGATGTCATAATTCTTATTCCAATCAATATAGACACCTTTATCTTCACTAAAAGATAGTTTTCCTTCATTAATTGTTTCATCATCAAAATAAGTTTTTACTTGCCTAACATATAAATCGTTATCTCTAAGATTTAAAAAATATGAGAAATGTAGTCTTTCCCAGTGTCTATATATTTCTTTATTATTGTGCAAGTCATAAATAGAAACATACCAATAAATAACACCACTGCCATCACTTTTGACAGTACAAAAATCACGATATCCATCATTATTAGCGTCAAAAACATAGACGGCTGAACCGCCATTCACGACAGTACCATATGTATCATTGATAATGGCGCCTGATTTATTGCTTATATGGAAAGTTTGATCTTCAAATTCTTCAAGAACAAAAGTGTGTTCTTCAGGATATCCATCATCAAGGTAAACGTCATACACTTTAAAAGATTCTGGCTTAATGTAATTTGAACTCTTAGAAGTTTGACTATCAGATGGACTAACAATGTTAGAACATCCACATAGAATAGTAAGAAGTAATGTATTAATTATAAATTTATGTTTCATATCTCTAGTAACACGAATATTTTAAAACTAGAACTAATAAAAAGGTAGATAATATCAGCTTATCTAATTGTCTTTGTCTTGTCGCCAATAAAATTCTTCTTCAATTAACTTTGGCATTCTTTTGTTTTTTTCTTCTTCGGTATCCTTTGGCCAAGAAAGAAGATCCAAGTCAAAATCATAATAATAAAGAAAAGCAAGACTGTTGTTTTCATTATCGAACCCAACCATTGTGAAAGACTTTGGATAAATATGTTCTTTTTTATCATCTGAATTCAATGAATGATAAACCGAAGCACTTGTGTAAGCTATCTTGAATTCATAACCCTTATAGGAGAATTCTGCTACTGGGAAAGTATAATCACCATCATCTTGAATAATGGGAGCGGTGATAAAACTATAACGTGATTCTGCAAATTCTTTAGCAGATACATATTGAGAGGCATCATAATCAGCAAAAAGAGATAATCCATAGCTCTCAAAGCCCATCACATACGAGTGAACAACGTTGCGATATCCGAATATTGCTTCCTTATAGCCCGCAATTTCATTTAGTGAAGGTAAACCTTCTTCGGCATATTTTATTTTGCTTCTATATGATTCGTACTCTGCTAAATCAATCAATTTCCCTTCGCCTCTTTCAGACAATGGAATATCAATGAACCAAAATCCATAAATGATAAGTCTAATTGGCAATGAAATAACACAAATAATACCCATCGCCAAAGAAGGGCCAAACATCGTTCTTTTATTTATTTTTCGATAGTTCTCTCCAGTCTCTTCTTTACTCTTTGCTTGTATGCAAACAATAGGTGCCCAAATATAGCCAAAAGGTAAGAGAATTAAAAAACACAACTTCCATGGATTATCACTATCCCTTAATCTTCTAGCACTCATGGCAAGAAGCGGAATTCTAAAATACAACCAAACAATACAAAATGACAAAATATCAAATTTTTCATAGTTAGTATTGATAATCTTATAATGCAGAACGATAGCGGCAATTAAAAGCGGCAATGCTGTAGCCAGCCAAATCAAATAGTCTATTAAGTAATCTTTTCTATTTTCTTTTCCTTTAAAAACGAAAAGATTTGCCCAAATTCTAATGTAAGGAATCTTAGAGAGATATTTCATACTTATACCTATTCTAAACACAATTTACATGAATTATAAGCACCTTTCGTTTTATGTTTTTATTTCGCTATTCTTTGTAATTCGGATTTACTATTTCGCCAACAACGAGTGGAACATTGCTTGTAGTTATATTATTATCCACTTTGACATTCTTTGTGACTTCGAAGACATAAGGATGATCTAATGTTAATTCGAATTCTTCATATTCTGGATACCAAGGCGCAGATGTTGCTTCTATTCCTGAGATAGTGACAGAGCACGAATAGAAACCATCATAATTAAATTTCATCACGGAGAACTGTTTTAAATAATCAAGGCACATCTCATAACCACTATTGGCTTTAGCGATACGTTCACCCGCACCACGTATTGTGATAATCGGAAGGATCTTTGATAAATCACCTCTATTTAATTCAGCGGCGTTATCAAGCGAGAAATATGGAGCGTTGATTGTGACATTGTGAGCGAAGGTGTCTTGGAGTTGGTTTTCTCGATCATAGTAGCTAGATTGCTTTAGGTGATAATTGTTATTTAAAACGTCATCAAGAATAGAGCTTGGAAGAGCGTTTTTATCGTTTGGTAAGAAATATGACATTAACAAATTGCCACCTATAGACATTGTTGAACCGTAGAAATTATCATTTTCGTAAACTGAACTGCCATCATAGATTTGGGTAATGTAATCTACTTTTGATGTATCGCCATTATTAGTGTAGTCCATTTTATGATTTCCGCTTTTGTATTGGTCCAAATATGTTTGTTTTGCTCTTTCAGGGAAATAATCCAAGCAATAATAAGTCGACATTACGTTTATAGCGGAAGGATCCTCATCATCAAGCTTGATATCTGGTACGGGCATGTCTTTTAAACCATTTTCCTTTAAATATTGATTAGCGTTATCTCTAGTTAATGGCTCAAGATATAAAGACGCATCAAAGACTTCTTCTAAATCTTTATAAAGTTGTTCATCTTTTTCTTTAATTAAAGAAACTTTCTCTGGATTGAACCATACTGAATTAAGGTTATAGCCACCAACGAGTTTATCGGCATTATTCCTAAATAAAGTTCCCATAGTTGAAACAATTTCTTTAACAGATGTTCTTAATTCATCCATATCTTTTAGTTCTAAATATGATAAGACATCATTTCTCGCTTCATCTGTCGAAATTACACCAGTGATTGCTAAGCACAGATATGCATCTGGGATGGAGATGCCTAAACTCTCTTCTTTTTCCTTGTTGTTTGCCGCCATCATTAGTGAGGCAAACTTTTTAGCGAACGAAGTATAAGAATCATATGTTGTACTTGACATATCGTAATTTCTCACTTCAGTTATTTTCGCTAATTTAGGTGTGGTCAATCTATGGCTTTGAAGATTTGAAATTTTGCTTTGTGAAAGAGGAAGAATAACACTCAATGCCACTATTGAAGCTAAAACCACACTACCAACAGGGATAGATATTTTTGCCCAAAGAGGAAAACGATGTTTTTTCTCATAAGGGTTTTTGACTATTTGATCTAAATTGTCATCAATTTGTTGAATCCTTTTTTTCATTCTTTTTTCAATACTCATAATAGTTCCTTTCTTAGTTTATCTATCGCTCCGCTATAAGTCCTTCTCGCTGAAGATTCTGGAATGCCAGTCTCTTCCACTATTTCATTCCAAGAATAGGAATAAATAACACGAAGATAAACTATGATTGTTTCTTTGTTAGATAAGAGAGGTTCAATCATATTAAGAATGGGATTAATTCTATCTTCTTCTCCGTATATGTCATCAATCACATCGGAAGAAGGAATATCCCTATTCTTTTTTAGAAAATTAATGGCGTGGTTTTTGGCAACAGCACATAGAAATGTTTTAATTTTGTCCGGATCTTTTAATTCCTCTCTATGTTCGACTGCTTTAAGGAATGATTCACTCAAAATATCATCACAATCGTCTTGATTATTAACATAAGTTGCAATAACAAAATACATTAGATTTTTATATTCTAAATACACTTTTTCTATAGCTTCTTGTTTACCGTTAATGAAGCCAATTGCTGTATGTTTTGAGATTGCCATTAACTTCCTCTCACCTATTAAGACATTTAAAGAACGAAAAACCGCTCAAATATTTTAAAAAAGTATAGCACAAAAAAGCCAATCCTTTGCAGAATTGGCGTTTCTTGAATTGTTTGTGTCAAAAGCACCATTTTGATAAAAAGTTCGTACACCTTAAAAAAGACTATTTAAGAATGATATGTCATAAATCATCTCATCAAGCTGGTAATATTTTTCGTATTGTGTCTCTTCTTCATCCCTATAGATTGAAAAACGCTTCATGCCTTCTGGAACATCGCTTATACCACACTTAGGAGCTATGTTATACGAAGCATTTTTAATAATTTCATCGTAACCAGTGCTCATAGAAAAAGCATAGATTACTTTATTCTCTGTTTCATCAAGCATTATGTATTCAAATACTTGCCATTTTGGACCAACATTATTCCACTGAACGACATATGTCGGATAATCAAAAACATCATTCGTTTTAACTAGTTTTTTAGTGGTATCCCCCACTTTGATAGTAAAGTTTTCAAGTCCAGCAATAAAATTATCAAACTTTTCCTGTTCTAATTTGCATTCAAAATAGAAGCCAAAATCATCCACATCTATGCCACCACTCCATCTATAGTAAAACTTCTTTAATGTTGAAGGGGTCTTTCTTGGTACGAGTAAGAGATAGGAATTATATTTATATTCGCCGAAACCGATGATGTCTTTTTTAACAAGTTTGAATGTGCTACACGCATAATAAAGATATTGGTAATCGTTGACACTTCTTTTAACAACTGGTGGAGAAAGCAATAAAGTAAACGCATGAGTAAATAATAAAACCGGCACTAATAAAGCGGTCACACAAGGAGAAACTATTGAAGCCACAATGACTGGTGTTACTATTTCTTTTTTGCTTTTATTACTCAACTCTCTTTTCGAGTCATTAAATAATGACACAATCAAAGTCCATAATGTACCCAAAATAGGAATCAAAATAATAAAACAAAGGCCCCATGGCAAACCAATTGTATAAAGCCTTCTCGAAGTCATTGAAATTAAAGGAATAGCCAAAACAGAGAGAATAATAAAAACAGATATTACACCTCCATAGGGAGCTGGCATCCAAACAGAATAACGAGAAGACCATAGAAACAGTATTACTATGCCTAAGACTGCATAGAGCAAGAGGTCAATCAAATATTGTTTGGCTGTTTCTTTTCCTTTAAAAATGAAAATATTTGCCCATATTCTAATAAATGGTACTTTCACAAGATATTTCATATGAACTAATTATAAACTAATCGAGCTCACTATGTGGCTTTGTTCAGCATTTTTTATTAAAAAAGGCTTAAAAATGAAAAATTCTGACACTTTTTATCGTATCAGAATAATTCTCTTTCATGGCGGAGTAGGAGAGACTCGAACTCTCGCACCAGTTACCCGATCTACTTCCTTAGCAGGGAAGCCCCTTCACCAACTTGGGTACTACTC
>JAEEGH010018580.1_pt1 | contig 14674 bp, 13 predicted proteins | sample 9134181 | NCBI WGS metagenome assembly JAEEGH01 (sample SAMN16246544, study PRJNA631951) | gut metagenome | biome: gut microbiome; feature: rumen; material: DP-attached | host: Bos | place: Iran: Karaj | collected 2018-10 | reverse complement strand
CAACAAGTTGATAGACAAAAACAGAAAGACATTCTTGCGTCCCTTCGGTAGCAAGCGATCAAAGATCGAGCGAAACATTAAAGATTAAACATTATTGTTTAATTGAATCGTCGTTCTTATTAGAATAATGGCTTTCGGCGTAGTTGCCGTATGAGCCGTAGTTACCGTAACCGTAGTTACCGTACTTGCCATAGCCATAACGACCGTAACCGTAGCGGCCGTACTTACCGTACTTGCCATAGCCATAATAGTAGCCGTACTTCTTCTTCGACATATCCACGCCATTCAGAATCACACAGGTGTTGGTGAGCTTCTCTTCGGCTACCAAGGTATTCAGCAAACCAACATTACTCTTCGGGGTGTAGTCGGCACGGCAAACGAAACAGTTCACATTACTGTAACGGGCAATCTGCAGGGTATCGGTAACCAAACCAACAGGAGCGGTATCCATAATCACATAGTCGTACTGCTGTTTGAGCAGCTCGATGATGTCGTGCATATTCTGACGGGCCAACAGCTCGGTGGGGTTTGGAGGTGTAGGACCAGCCAGGAGCAGATCGAGGTTCTCGTTAACACCCGATGGGCAGATGGTACTGCGCAGATCGGCGAGTGTAACGGCATCCTTCACCAGCAGCTGACTGACACCAACGGTACGGTCCTTTACACCGAACAGGCGACCCAGGGCTGGCTTACGGATATCGAGACCGCAAAGCACTACCTTTTTACCCAGCAGGGCGAACGATACCGCCAGGTTGGCTGCGAGGAAGGTTTTACCCTCACCTGATGTGCTGGAGGTGAATAGGATGACCTGATCGTTCTCCTTCATCATAAACTGGATATTGGTACGCATCGAGCGGAATATCTCGTCAATCTGATTGTTCTTATTGGCCTGTACCACAATGCCGGCAGCGGTCTTTACCGAGTCGCTGGCCACGGGCACATCGGCTACGATAGGCAGCTTAGTGAGGCGTGCAAGTTCGTCGTGACCCTCGATACGGAAGCTGAGCAGCTGGATGAGGTAGAGCACGACGAAAGGTACACCCATACCGGCTACCAGGGCAGCAAGCAGGATGATGGCCTTTTTAGGACTAACCTGACCCTCGGACAGAGGCTCGTCGATGAGTTTTCCCTTATCGGCAGTGGCTGCCAGTGAGATAGAGTTCTCCTCGCGCTTCTGCAACAGCAACAGATACAAACCTGATTTTACCTCCTGCTGGCGACCAATCTGGGTAAGTACACGCTCCTGTTCGGGGGTATTACCGATACGACCCTCGTACTTGGCCAACTGGCGCTGCAGACTTTGGCGCTGGATATCAACCGAGCGGCGTGCCTGCAACAGGGCGGTACGGATAGAGGTCTGGAGATCGTCGAGTGTAGCTGTGAGTGTCTGTACCTGAGGTGCCTGTTCGCTAACGGTTTTGAGCAAGCGGTTACGCTCCTGTACAGCCTGGTTGAACGAGGCAATCAGCGAGGTAGAGGCATTATCCTGCATGCCTACGTTAGAGGGGATAATCTTATACTGATTAGCGGGATTATCGACATACTCGCGCAGGTAGTCCATCAGGTGCAGCTGGGCATTGGCCTCGGTGAGCTTGGCCTCGTACTGCGAGCTCTGATTCAGACTCTGGGTGGCATCCATATTCAGCTGGGTTACCGCATTGCGCTTCTTATAGTTCTCGAGGGCACTCTCGGTGGTACCCAGTTCGGCATCAATCTTCTGCAAACGGGCATTGATAAACTCCTCGGTCTTCATCGCAATCTCGTTCTTATCCACATTGGCCTGACGGTTATAGCACACTGCCAACTGGCGCAGGTAGGCCAGACCACGACGGGTATTCTGATCGGTGAGTGTGAGCTCGGCAATCGAGGTGAGCTTTGAGGTGGGAGCCACGGTGATGGCCTTGGCATAGCCGGTGGCTACAACCATCGGGGGCAGGATATTTACCACATAGCGGTCGCCATTCTCCATAGGCTCTTTACCACTCTGGGTAAAGGCCAACACACCATAGTCGGTACGGAGGGTGGCAGGCAGCTTGGCAAACTGCTGTGAGAATTTGCCTGTAGGTTTGCCCTGATAGAAGGTTCCACCCTGCACATCGTAGCCATCATTATGACGAGTGATGGAGAGCTGGATGGATTTGGCACCTTCGAGCAGGCCCTTATCCCACTGAGCCAGCGACACAGAATCGATATCAACACTCACGGGCTGGGTGTTGTAAATCAGTACCTTTGAGAGATGGCCGGCCTTGTAATACTGGGTATAGAGCTTGAGATCCATCACGGCATCGCGAGCCAATACACGCGACTGGAGAATCTCAACCTCGTTCTCGATACCAGCCGAATTACTCATAAATCCGAAGTCCTGCATGTTGGCCAGCATCTGGTTGGCCGAACTGCGGCGACGACTATCATCGTCCTTAATCAGCATCTTGGCCGATACCTGGTAGTTCTTGGTGGCATAGCGCAGGTAGATGAGTGCGCCGCACACGCAGATGAACATTGACAGCAGGAACCACTGCCAATTGAGCACCAGCATCGCAAAAAGGTTCTGGAAAGAAAACATAGACTGTTCGTCCTGAAGATCGGTCAAATCCTGACCTTCGTCGATCAATTTTGATTCGTCAATCATATTTTGCTGTTCTATATTATATTATGCTATTGTTTTAAAATGTGATATTCTCGTCGGGAAGCCAGTCGGTATTGAGCAGGAACGAGAAGTTGGAGGTTCCTGGTGTGAACACCGCACCGGTGGCCTTGGTGATTTGATTACGCTTGAAATGTACCTTAGGTAACGTTTTACTGATGAGTACCGACTGGTTGGCATCGAGCGCCTCGATGGTTACCGGCATGGTTTCTTCGTTAGCACTCAGGAACACAATGCTGTACACAAAGATGGTGCCATCATCGTCATCGGGTACTACCCTATTGGTGACCGAAAAGCCATTATCGTCGGTGGCCAGTCCGGTGGTAGGATTGAAGCTCTTGCTGCCTGCGCCGTAGGTGGTGCGAAGGGTGGTGGCAGCTGATGGTGCCTGATCGGTTGAAAGCAACTGAAACTGTGCCATCACACGATTCATCACCGGACTGATATCCACTGGTGCCTTGCCAGTTACCGTAATGCTTTGTGTACAGCAGAAAGTTTCGCGTGCACGCTCGGAGGTATAGCCTGCCTGCGTAGGACTGGTGATGGTGAACTCGTCGCCTTTACTTCTGCTGCGCGCCACGACTACCATGGTATAGGTGCCTATGGGCAGACTGCACTCAAACTCACCAAAGGTGGTGTAGGTGGTAGCATCGTCCTTTATCTGAGTGGCGGCATACACCTGCTTGTTGCCGGCGGCAAAGATGGCGATATCGATAGCCTTAACCGCCGTGTAGTTGTTTGGATCGTCGCCAGCACGCGTTTGGGCATCAGGAAAATTCTCGCTGGAAAATGAGAAATCACTTACATGTACACGCACTGGGGTTTTCACCTCGTCTTGGTTGTTCTCTTCTGCAGCCTTCTGGCTACAACTTTGAGCCAACAGGAGTATTCCTGCCAGCATGATTGATTTAATTCTCATTTTTTAAGTTATAGGTTTATTTATAACGTTATTGAAATTCTATGGTCTGCTCTCCTTCCCACTCGGCATTGATACCGATGATGATGGTGATGGTTGAGCCATCGGAGCCCGAGAAATACGGACCTGTGAGTTTGGTAATCATACGCTGCTTGAGCGGCACTTCGAACTCGCGATCTTTCACGATGGTCTCGTTGTCGTTGTAGGCTGTAACCTGCAGATGCAGCGTACCCTCGGTGTCGTGAAGAAAGGTGTACAGATCAAAACTGCATGACTGTTCACCCGGCTCAACCGCGAAAAACTCGGTCTGCGTGCTGTTTACCGACCCCAATCCAGTGGCTGCATCGAAAGCACCCGAGCCACCTTTATACTGGAACCGCATCTGCGTGACTCCCTCGGGGATGGCATCGGTAAACACTACCCGGCAGAGCGACACGATACGGTGCAAGTTGGCATCGATGGTGGTTTCGGCGTCGTCGGTTACCTGGATAATGGCATTATGCAGAAAGGTGTCGGAATAGCCATCTTTGTTGTCGAACCTAATCTTCTGCGGATTGGTCATGGTGGGATTGCCACTACTGCTGTGTCCCACTACCACTAACTGATAGGTACCTGGATCTATCCGGAAGGCTACCGTGCCGTAACTGGCATCGCCTGTTTTTTGGTTGACTTGCTTAATGAGCTTGCCCGCCGTATCGTAGACAGCGAAATTGAGTCGCTGACAGTAGTCGGTAATAGATGTGCGCGTGAATGGGACTGCAAACGACTGTTGCTCGATCTGGAATACTGAAACAACCAGATTGCCATCGGCGTCGCCACCTATAACGTCTTGTTCAGGGATGAGCGGATGCTCGCAAGATGTGAGGATTAATAAGATAAGGTAGAATGGAAGAATTAACCGTCTCATCTAGTAATTTGCGTACTTTCCTCCTTCCGTGCTGACCAGCATAATATGTTTAAAGTCAGTACGTTAACTAAATTTTAAGTTTTCTTAATACTATGGTTTTCGGGATAGAATTGAAATCGATTTCCCTTTTCCGCGGACAAAGGTAAGTCAAATTTGCGAGATGACCAAATAAAAATGCAAAAAAAGACAATTATTGCGTGATTTCTTCGGCTATTTCGTTTTTTTTATTTAATTTTGTCCCCCGAAAAAGATTAGCGATGGCAGAGATGCAAGAAGATATAGAGAAATGGTATGTGCTGGGATGCCTGAGTGTACACCACGAAGAGAAAGTGAGGGATGCACTGAGAAAGGCAGGATTCCGCAGTCACGTACCTATGAAATATGAGGTAAAAACCGTGCGCCGCCAGGAGCAGCGTACGATGGTGCCTGCCATCACGGGATTGATTTTTGTGCGTGCTACCGAGGAGGCGCTGAAGGAGTATATCCGACATAAGTCGCGCGAGAGCATTTATATGCGCAAATCTACCTTCTCGAACAAGCAGGACTATCTGACAGTGCCTGATTATGCCATGGAGCGATTCATCGAATTCACCAATATCCGACAGGAGAAGATCACCTACTTTAAGCCCGAGGAGCTGAACCTGAAAGAGGGCGAGAAGATTCGTATCAAAGGTGGTATCTATGATGGCTACGAGGGAACCATCCTGCGCTTTAAAGGTAAGCGCAACAAGCATCTGGTGGTGCAGATACCAGGGGTGATTATCGCCGCCGTAGAGCTGGAGCCAGAACTGGTGGAGCCCCTGAACAACCCGATAGAACGAGAGATTAGGGAGCGCCCATCGAAAGATGTGGATGGAGATAAGAAATACCTGTTGGAACTGGCCGAGTGGCTGTTGGAGAACCAGGCAGATAAGGATGTGCCGAAGGTGGAGTTCAACCTGAAGCTGTATGAGCTGAAGCGTACCCGCGCGCGCCTGCTGAAGTTTAAAGGCTTTACCCCCACCACCGAAGCCGAGCTGGCCCTGCCGATGTACTTAGCAGCGATCCTCTTAGATGAGGACGTAGAAGCGTATCGCCAGCGCCTTGAAAAGGCCACAGAGCGCCTAAAAGACAGCAGCAAGCTGAAGTCGCGCTGCAGGGAAGCGCTCGCCCCTGCCAGGGGACAGGTACCTGGCAGCGAATCCGATGCCAGGTACCTGTCCCCTGGCAGAACTGACAACAAAAATTGAAACATTAATTATAATTTTAACTGATTATGGAAATGATTAAGCTTGACATTACGAAGGCTGCATGCTTTTTGAAGGAAGGTGCAGTGGAGAGTTTTGAACCAAAGGTAGCTGAGGCACAGAAGGCTCTTGAGGCTGGTACTTGTCCTGGCAACGACTTCCTGGGTTGGTTGCACCTGCCCAGCAGCATCACACCAGCATTCCTGGATGAGCTGCAGGCTTGCGCCGACACCCTGCGCGCTAACTGCGACGCTATCGTAGTAGCCGGTATCGGTGGTTCGTACCTGGGTGCACGTGCCGTGATCGAGGCCCTGAGCAACGCATTCAGCTGGTTGGTTAACGATCCTAAGAACCCCACCATCCTGTTCGCAGGTAACAACATCGGTGAGGACTATCTGTTCGAACTCACAGAGTACCTGAAGGGTAAGAAGTTTGGTGTGATCAACATCTCGAAGAGTGGTACTACCACCGAGACTGCCCTCACCTTCCGTCTGCTGAAGAAGCAGTGCGAGGCCCAGCGTGGTAAGGAAGAGGCTAAGAAGGTGATCGTAGCCGTTACCGACGCCAAGAAGGGTGCTGCCCGTACCTGCGCCGACAAGGAGGGTTACAAGAGCTTTATCATCCCCGATAACGTTGGTGGTCGCTTCTCAGTACTCACTCCAGTAGGATTGCTGCCTATCGCCTGCGCTGGTTTCAGCATCAAGGATCTGGTGGCCGGTGCCCAGGAGATGGAGAAGGCTTGCGCCCCAACCGTACCATTTGCCGAGAACCCCGCTGCACAGTATGCTGCCGTACGTAACGGACTGTACCAGAGCGGTAAGAAGATTGAGATTATGGTGAACTTCCAGCCTAAGCTGCACTTCTTCTCTGAGTGGTGGAAGCAGCTCTATGGCGAGAGCGAGGGTAAGGACCTGAAGGGTATCTTCCCTGCCAGCGTTGACTTCACAACCGACCTGCACTCAATGGGTCAGTGGATTCAGGAAGGTGAGCGCACCATCTTCGAGACAGTGATCTCTGTAGAGGAGCCTGAGAAGAAGCTGCTGTTCCCCAACGACGAGGAGAACCTGGACGGCTTGAACTTCCTGGCTGGCAAGCGTGTAGATGAGGTGAACAAGATGGCTGAGCTGGGTACACAGCTGGCTCATGTGGATGGTGGTGTGCCCAACATGCGCATCAGCGTACCTAAGTTGAACGAGTACTACATCGGACAGCTCATCTACTTCTTCGAGATTGCCTGTGGTATCAGTGGTAACGTGCTGGGTGTGAACCCATTCAACCAGCCTGGTGTAGAGGCCTACAAGAAGAACATGTTCGCCCTGCTCGACAAGCCCGGCTACGAGAAGGAGTCTATTGCCATAAAGGCAAAATTAAAAAATTAAAAAATGTAATAATTAAAAAGTGATAAAAGCTGTGCTTTTTGACATGGACGGGGTGCTGTATGATTCCATGGGGAATCATGCAGTAGCCTGGGTCCAGTCGATGAAGAAGTTCGGAATCAATATGACAGCCGATGATGCCTACGCCACAGAGGGAGCTCGTGGCGTAGACACCATCCGTTATATGGTAAAACAACAACAAGGTCGCGATATCACCGAAGCAGAATCGCAACTCATGTACGATGAAAAAACACGCATTTTCCACTCAATGCCAGAGGCCCCCATCATGCCGGGAATCCTATCGCTCATGGAGCAGATACATGCAGCCGGCATCACCATTGGCATCGTGACAGGCAGTGGCCAAAAGCCGCTTATTAATCGTATTTTGCGTGATTTCGGCAAATACGTTACCATCGATAACATCACCACCGCCTACGATGTGAAACGAGGCAAGCCCAATCCAGATCCCTACCTCATGGGCCTCCAAAAGGCCGGCAACCTACAACCTTCTGAAGCTATCGTTGTAGAGAATGCTCCACTTGGAGTTCGAGCTGGTATAGCTGCTAACATCTATACCATCGCTGTGAACACTGGTCCTCTTGAAGACCAGGTTCTTCTCAATTCTGGAGCTAATATTCTTTTTCATACCATGAAAGAGTTGAGTGATTCTTGGAAAGAGGTTCTTTCCAAATTCTAATCATTTTTTCTTTCTTATCAGAAAGATGTTCTTTTTGAAAAGAACCAAAAGATCTGTCCTTTTCTTCGGCGCGAAGAAAAGAACTAAAAGAAGCATCCACCTTCCCCAAGCCCCTCCCTATATGGAGGGGATGTAGTTGATTCCGAGGGAAAACCCTCTACATCAAAGTTTTGGTATGGCTCTCCAGCCTTTGCCCCTTCGGGGGTCGCCATGTTTTTTTCTAATGGGGCTTTGCCCCAAAACCCAGTTTCAAGGGATGTATCCCTAAGAAAACATTCTTGGACAAGCCAGACATGCCAGGGGACAGGTCCCTGACATCTGCTGCCCTCTAACCTTTCCCCAAAATTCCCTTTTTCACAACCACCCAACCCTCCTTCATCCTAAGGAGGGCTTCAAACCACTCTCCAAACCCCTCGCCAATCTTTGGCAAGGGGCTTAAATTCTGGATTTGGGAAAACCCAAATCCATCCTATGTTTTGGCAGGCCGGGACTTCGGCCTATATTGCTTATGGCTGCTCCTTGAGCAGCGGCCCATAGGGCCTTTATCTAATACCATGCTAAAACACCGAGGGTATTAGGGGCGAGCAGCCCTTATTATATAAAGAAAATGTGCACTTTTTCTGGAATAATGATGAGATTGTTTGGGATTTTTATTATTTTTGCAGCGCAAATAAAGAGCTAAGTTTAAATCATAAAACAGAAAATATGCCTAGACAATCACGAAAGGAGTCGGGAACGGGTATTTACCATGTGATGATACGTGGTATCAACCACCAGAAGATATTTAATGATGAAGAGGACTATTTCCAATTCATCGCGACACTCGACAGAATGCGTTTTCGTTACGACGACGAAGGGGCACCATGCGGGAGCAATTGTACTTATTATGCCTATTGCTTGATGTCAAACCATCTGCATCTGCTGATACGTGAGCGCGGAGAGACCGTGGGTGAGACTATCAAGCGCATTGCTGGTAGCTATGTGTTCTATTATAACCGCAAGTACGGTCGCGACGGGCACCTGTTCAAGGATCGATTCAAATCAGAGCCGGTTAACGATATGGGGTACTTTACCACTCTACTCCGTTACATCCACCAAAACCCAGTGAAAGCAAAGCTTGTTGAGCGAGTTAGTGACTACGCCTATAGCAGTTGGGGAGAGTTTGACGGAACTGTAGAGCCGGTGTTTCAAATCTGCGATACGACAACAGTATTGAAGAGAATTCCATTTGACGAACTGAAGGAATGGGTTGACGAGCCGCTGGAGGATGACGTACCTTGTCTGGAAATGGAAGACACGCCGAGGGAGAGACCGTCGGACGATCAAATTATGCTATTGATTAAGGAGCATACCGGTGTTACGAATAGTACTGCATTCCAGCAATTGCAAGATGGTATCAAACGGGATGTGTTGAAGTTTCTGAAATCAAAAGGAGCCTCTTATCGTCAGTTAGAGCGATTAACGGGTGTAGGCCGCGGCCTTATCCAAGGCCTGTAAGCCACCCCTGACAGGGGACAGGTTCCTGACAGTTCTTCCACATGACAGGGGACAGGTACTCCCTTAACGTTCTACCAATTCCTGCTCTATGAACTGTTGGGGTGTGTAGATTTTCACTTGTCCATCTGTCGACTCCTTATAGTCTGAAATATTAAATGAGACCAAAGCCTCACATCCAACCTTCTGAGCTACTTGATACTGACAACTGTCTTCCAAGTCTTTATACCTTTTATCAGAAACACCTTGTAAAAGGCTATTCTTATCATGCTCCGCAATATCAAACATCTGAAGTATCTTATTCATGATAATCCGAAGACTCTGCAAACACACCTCGCCAACGAGCCCTTGTTCTTTATGTAAGTATTTCAGAATAATGAAATGTATGGTATAGAAAGCTCCTACAGACATGAACATCTGAGCGCCTCTGTTATGGAGTTCTTTCAATAGTTTCTCCGCCACCTCATACTTCTCACGATGCATGAAGTATTCTAGAATGATATTGGTATCAATAAAGACTTTCATATCAGATTCCGTATTTATCGGTTAGAGCCTCTTCAAGAAGTTCATCTGCACTGACACTGCTATCTGCCATAAAGCCACCCAATTTTAAGAAACCCTCAGAATCGTTCTCAAGAGCATTTATCTTCTGAGTGAACTTTTTAGCATCAACAGCTTTTGCTGCTAAGGCTGCCTTTTCCTGTTCTAAAAGTCTTTTGGTAAGTGCAACTCTTACAGCCTTGCTTTGTCCCTGTATTAATGTCCAAAGCGCATCAACAGGAGACACTTCTACTTGATTATATGTTGTTACCATAATCGTAAATTAAATAAATCTGCTGCAAATATAAAACAAATAGTTGAAACTTGCAAGTTTTTCTTTTGAAAAACTCAACTAATACCTGAAAACACCGAGGGGGATGCCGCGCGGCTGGGGGCGGGCTGCCACCAAAGAGCGAGGGTGGGTGGAGCGAGCGTCCAGCAAGCGAGGGAATCGGATGACAGGGACCTGTCCCCTGGCAGGGGTTACTCGAAATGAAGAACTACGTTCTTATAGCCTAAGCTCTTAAACAGATTTGAAACCTGGATTTCGGCATTAACCTCAGCTGTCTTAACATTTTCTTTGGTGAGGCAATGGGTTAGCATTTGACGGTGGGCTTTTTGGTAGAGGGCCTGGTGGGCTTGTGGGGTCCATTTGCCACTCTCGTAGAAGGATTTGGTTTTGGCTTCGTCGATGAAGTCTTTGTCCAAGAGACCAACCTTCGGTAACGTTGCCTGAAGCGTGTCGCCTTGGAGAGTGATAGCGTCATCGCTTAAGGATTGCATGTTGATGCCTAAACGCAAGGTGCCGTAATAGATGCGCACCAACTCATCGTCGGAGAAGAAACCCTTACGGACGGTATCGACCATCTCTTCGGCAGAGACAGACAGAAACTCCCACTCACCAATATCACGAATAGACTGTATCTGCGTGGGGGTGGGTTCAATACGCTCGTTGGAACCAATCTCGATATAGTTGCTCTTCAGGGCACTCTTGACCCAGAAGAAAATCGCGATAACAGCGATGACTATAACTGCACCTATTATTAATTTATACTGTTTCATTGTATTAATCTTCAAAGCGTGTCAGTCCCTGGAACTTATGCTTGAAATCCAAATCCTTTCGGAACGCGATGGTGATATCCTGCTCCTCGTAGCCCAACTGGGTGAGCATGGGCACCAGCACCTTGGCCGCATTGGCACGGGCGGTTTCTTCGATACCCATATCGGGAATACTCTGCAGGATGGCCTCCCTACCCTGCTGCTGATAGTTAGCCAACTCCTCGTCGCTGAAATGTGCACGCGTGAGACCAACATACTGTTTGACGTTCTTCTGATCAATCTTAGAGCTGGTCATCACCACCTGAGGATCGGGCAGAATGATGGTAATCTGGTTGCCATTGCGCTCGATATTTTTCTCAGAGAACTCCGAGAAATCGATATACGCCTTGATCTTGGCATCCATAGGGATGGCAATTTTACGATCCGCCAGAGGCACCTTGAGGTTGAACTGCTTGCTCATGAGCTGACCTTTGAGGCGCAAGGCATCATCGTGGGTGATAATCTTATGTACGCGATATTCGGCCGTGTAGAGCTTGGAGCATTTCTGCACCTGCATGATGAGCATGGGGACGGTATCGATGCCTTGGGCAACGCCTGCCTGCACACTGACCGGCTTTTCGGATGAACAACGCACACAACTGAACGTTAAACCGAACAGCACCAGTATAACTATTACACCACCTGCAATGAGAATGCTTTTTCGCTGTTTCATAGGGCTTACTCCAAATCCTGATCGCGCGAGATGCCTACCTCGCCAAAGTTGCTGACGGTAACTATCAAAGGAATATACTCATCGGTCTGGGGATGACATACGCTGGCAGCAAAGAACAGCTGGTTGCCCTCGGCCTTGTCGAACACAAAACCTTCGAGAATACCCGTCTTACGATAGTCGTCATCCAGACAACCATCGAAAGCAGCCTTGGTAAACGACTTGCTGCAGAACACACTACCATCGGTACGGATGACCTTGAGCGTGATACGGTTATCCACGAACTTCTGTCCGTTCTCGTCCTTCACCATGCACAAAGAGTCGTCGGCTGTACGCACAACCTCAATCTGGTACTGCTTGCCCAACCACTGCACATCCTTTACATCCTTATAATCCTGCATACGGATGGGGGCCTGAGGTTTGGGAGTTTCTGTATGCTGTACGATGATATCATCGTGCTGCTTTTTCTGACCGCAACTTGCCAACAAGCAAGGTACTGCTACCAGCGCTAAAATCAAATTCTTATTCATCTTGCTTTCTTTAATTCGCCTGCAAAGATAAGCAATTTTAGGCACGGATTACACGAATTACACGGATTTTTTTATTATAAAAGAAAAAAAAAGCAAAAATATTTGGTAATTGTGGAAAAGTTTGTATTTTTGTGGCATGAAAATAACTAAAATCCTATTGACTGTAGCGCTACTATTAGGAACGAGTGCCAGTTATGCTATAGTAGACTATAAAAACGACGCGAAATTCAAGGAGCTTCGCGACTCCATGAGCCATGCGTTTAACGATGGCGACAGTGCCCGATTCTATACACATCTGACGAACCTGCAGAACTATCTGCTGGAAAATAATGACCTGCACGGCTACTACACGCAGCGGTGCAATGACATTATCTTTGAGATGAACCGCCAGAAGATTTTCGAGGCGTACACCAAAGCCCAGGAGCTGTCGAAGGAGTTGCGCGAAAAGAAGTTGACCAAGGAGATGTATATGGCCGTGAACATGATGGGTCATATCAACCGCTACTGTGGTAACAAGGAGGCTGCCAAGAAATGTTGGTACGAGGTAGTAGAGATGATGGAGAAGAACGGCTACTACGAGAGTATCCCGCCCATCTACATGAATATCATCAATGTGGCCATAGACGATGACGCCCAGGAGGCTTTCGACCTGATGGACAAGGCCAAGGAGATAGCCAAGAAATACTCGCCCGAACGTGTGTTCGACATCGAGACCCGCAAAACCCTCACCTATTATAACAGTGGCAACATCGAGAAATTCCTGGAGGGCTACAAGGCCTATAAGGAGGGCGAACGGAAAGGTCTGTCGTCGGTTAACGGGCGCAGCATGGAGGCCTACTATCTGGCTGCAACAGGTAGGATTGACGAGGCCATCGAATATGCCAAACGCGAAATGGGTGACGAGGGTGCCGATGCCATCCCCCTGATTTACGAGCGTGCCGGCAGATGGGAAGAGGCCTACAAATCGTTTAAGAAAGAATCGTTGATCAGCGACTCGATAGATAATGTGGTGCTAACCAACAGTATGCAGGGCATCCAGGAACAGGTAGAGTTGTACGAGGCCGAGAAAAAGGCGGCTACCCTGCGCACCACCGCCCTGTTGGGTGCTGTATTCCTGCTCACCCTGCTGATTATCGCCCTGGTATATATTGTGCAGACGCGCAAGAAGCACTTGGTAGAACTGCGCAAAGCCTATCACAAGGCCATGGAATCGGAGAAGATGAAGACTGCCTTTATCCAGAACGTGAGTCATGAGGTGCGCACACCACTGAACATCATCACGGGTTTTGCACAGGTGATAGCCGATCCGGATCTGGCGGGTAACCAAGAGGAGCGCAAACGCATATCGACCATGATGCAGAAGAGTACCCGACAGGTGACCATCCTCATCGACGAGATTATCGGACTGTCGCTCATCGAGAGCACCGAGAAGATGCGCAAGGATGATAAGCCGCACATCAACGACATGTTACGTGGGTTGCAGAGAGAATACCAGGACTATGTGACCGACGAGACCGACATCAAATTGGAGACAACCCTGCCCGATGACTTTACGCTGAAGACCAATGAGAATATGTTACGCAGAATCCTGTCGTGCCTGATGGATAATGCCGCCAAATATACCGAAAAAGGCACTATTACCATTAAAGCCAGCATGGCGGGTGACCAGCTGCAGATGATGGTGACCGACACCGGCTATGGCATACCCGCTGAAGAGGCAGAACGTATCTTCGACCGCTTTGTGAAACTGGATAACTTTAAGGAAGGTATCGGACTGGGCCTGCCACTGAGCAGAAAACTGGCCGAACAGTTGGGTGGAAAAATAGAACTGGACACCACCTATACAGATGGCGCCCAGTTTATTGTTACACTGCCAATAAGCGAATAAGCCTATTAGCCGAGGTATTTCATCAAGATGCGTGCATAACCACTGTCGTGCAGTTTGGTGATGCTCTTTTCGCGAATCTGACGTACACGCTCACGCGTGAGTCCCATCTCGGCGCCAATCTCCTCGAGACCACGCTCCTGACAGCCAATACCGAAGCACTCCTTGACAATCTTGAGTTCACGATCCTTCAGTACGTTACGCAGTACATTGTCCAGATCGGATGTGAGCGACTCGTAATCCACCAGCTTGTCGGTACGGGTATCCTCGCCACTGCTCAGCATGTCGGCCATTGAGTTGTCGTCGTCCTCACCGAAAGGTGCGTCGATACTCATGTGGTGACTATCGGCCTTGGCAGTCTGCTCAATCTTCGACTCCTCAATCTGTGTGAGCTCAGCCAGCTCGGTAACAGATGGGCGGCGCTGGTGCTGCTGCTCGAACTTATTGATTTCCTGATTAATCTTGCTCAGAGCGCCACTCTGGTTCAGGGGCAAGCGCACAATACGGCTCTGCTCGGCAATGGCCTGCAGAATGCTCTGACGAATCCACCATACGGCATAAGAGATAAACTTAAATCCGCGTGTCTCATCAAACTTCTCGGCTGCCTTTACCAGTCCTATATTTCCCTCGTCGATCAGGTCGGTGAGTGTCAGTCCCTGATCCTGGTACTGTTTTGCTACAGCCACCACGA
>JAEEGH010018577.1_pt1 | contig 14675 bp, 11 predicted proteins | sample 9134181 | NCBI WGS metagenome assembly JAEEGH01 (sample SAMN16246544, study PRJNA631951) | gut metagenome | biome: gut microbiome; feature: rumen; material: DP-attached | host: Bos | place: Iran: Karaj | collected 2018-10 | reverse complement strand
ATCGGCCAACCAGATTTACGTACAATGCAAGCTGGTCTAGACTCTCTGAAGAAAATCGACCGCGAAATTCTGGAGTACTCGCCATCGGAAGGTATCAAGTCGCTTCGCGAAAAATTGTTGGGATACTATCGCCGCTTCAAAATCAATGTCGATTTGGAGGATATCATCGTCACGACAGGCGGCTCGGAAGCTGTGCTTTTTGCCTTCATGTCGTGCCTTAATCCTGGCGATGAACTGATTGTCCCGGAACCGGCCTACGCCAACTACATGTCGTTCGCTATCGTAGCCGGAGCTGTCATCAAGAGCATTCCGACCAGCATCGACGAAGGTTTCGCCCTCCCGCCTATGGAGGCATTCGAACAGCTGATTACGCCACGCACCAAAGGTATCTTGATTTGTAACCCGAATAACCCTACCGGCTATCTCTATACGCAAAAGGAGATGAACCAGCTGCGTGACATCGTCAAGAAACACGATCTTTTCCTTTTTTCGGACGAAGTGTACCGCGAGTTCTGCTATACTGGCGCACCGTATATTTCAGCTTGCCATTTGGCCGGCATCGAGCAGAACGTCATTCTCATCGATTCTGTGTCCAAGCGATATTCCGAGACGGGCATCCGTGTCGGTTCCATTGTAACCAAGAATGCTTCTGTCCGCCAGAACATCATGAAGTTCTGTCAGGCGCGCCTTTCTCCACCGCTTTTGGGTCAGATTGTGGCCGAGGCCTCTATCGACGCTGATCCCGAATACATGCTTGATACCTACAACGAGTATGTCGAACGGCGTAAATATCTGATTGATGGACTGAACCGCATCGATGGAGTCTATTCGCCCATCCCGATGGGAGCCTTCTACACGATGGTGAAGTTGCCTGTCGATGATGCCGAAAAGTTCTGCGCCTGGTGCTTGAGCGACTTCGAGTTTGAGGGCTGTACCGTCATGATGGCTCCTGGCAACGGATTCTACGTCACGCCGGGCAAGGGCAAAAACGAGGTCCGTATGGCCTATGTCCTGAACAAGGATGACTTGAAGCACGCGCTGATAGTCTTGCAGAAGGCACTTTCGGTCTATCAGGCCACAGTGATGCAAAAAGCAGATTAAACCCGCCTCCCGCCAGAGGCAAAGAGTTCCACCACAATGTCGGCAGCCTATTTTCTTGCAAAAAGAATCTTCTTCTCAAGGGGCAACGACACGCAGCGAGTGTCACCGCCTGCCATACGCATAGCCATCGCAGGCATAGCCATCGGATTGGCCGTCATGATGCTTACCGTAGCGATTGTGGTCGGATTCAAACACGAAATCCGCAACAAGGTGTCCGACCTTGGAGGACACATTCAGGTGCAGGCTCTTTCGTCCAATGCGTCGTTTGACAAGCAGCCTATCTGCTGCAGCGACTCGATGCTTGATAATCTGGCTGCGATGGCCAATGTCGCGCACGTCGAGACCTTTATCACCAAGCCCGCCGTCATCAAGACGGACAAGGACTTCCTCTCGGTCGTGGTGAAGAGTTCCGCCGAAGTGGCCGAACGTGAGATTGTTGTGAGCGAGACCATTGACCGAAAACTAAAACTCGAAGTGGGCGACCGCGTACAGGTCTTTTTCGTCCAGAACAAGAATCTGGAACAGAGCCTGAGTTATGGCAGGACCGATGCCTCGGTCAAGGTGCGAAACCTGGCGGTGGGCGGTATGTACCAGTCGCATTACAGCCAGTATGACGAACAGGTCATCTTGGGGAATTACCAGCTGCTGCAACAGATTGGCAATTGGGACGAGGATATGGCCAGCGGCATTGAGATCAAGTTGGCCAATGTCGAGGCTCTCGAAGACAGCTACGATGCCTTGAGCAGGAAAGTCAGTCTGACGCAGGACAGGCGCGGAACGCAATTGGCCATCCAGACGTTCGAACAGCGCAACCCGCAGATTTTCGGTTGGCTGGAACTATTGCACATAAACGTCCTGGTCATCTTGGCCTTGATGGTGGTCGTATCCACCTTCACGATGGTCAGCGGCCTTCTGATTATCATCTTGGAGCGCACGCGTATGATTGGCCAACTGAAGGCCTTGGGATGTACCAACGCGCAATTGCGTACTACGTTCCTTTATATAGCACTTCTGCTCACCTTGCAGGGACTGTTTTGGGGCAATGTCATCGGAATTGGTCTCTGTGTCATTCAGGCCGTATGGCATCCATTGGCCCTGGACCCGGAAAACTATTATCTGGAGTGGGTGCCGATAGACATCTCATGGTGGCAGGTGCTGATGCTCAATGTGGGTACGTTGCTCATCACTATGCTGATGCTGCTTGTTCCATCGGCACTCGTGTCAAGAATTTCACCTGGCAGAATCCTCTCTGCCGACTGAAATAACCAAACAAACGTAAAATAATTTTCATATACATTAACCATTTAATCAACTCTATCAAAATGAAATCCAGTATTAAAAATTGCTTTTACCTGATGGGTATGTTAGCAGTTGGACTGACCACTAGCTGTTCGCCGACTGAAACCACACCAAAGGAGACGGATTCCGATTTGCGCTATTATGTCGAGAATCTGCCATTTGAAATCGGAGCAATTGCTCGTCCAAGGATTGACTCTTACGTTCAGCTGCTGACCGACTTCGGCGGCGTGGGCGATGGCATTACGGACAACACCGAGGCATTTGCCAAGGGTATGAAGGCCGTTTCAAAGATGGGCGGTGGTACACTGCGTATTCCTCACGGCGTGTGGTTGACTGGCCCAATCGTATTTGAAGACAACGTGAACCTCGAATTGACCGATGGCGCCGTTATCTACTTCTCAGGCAACTTTGACGATTATCCGATTGTCGATTGCTATTTCGAAGGTCTGAAGACCCGTCGTTGCCAGTCGCCTATCAGCGCAAAGGGCAAGAAGAACATCTCGATTACCGGTTTCGGTACGATTGATGGTCACGGTGACGCATGGCGTTGGATCCGTCGCAGTAAGTTGACTGAAGGCCAATGGAAAGAGTCCCAGCAGAGTGGTGGCGTTGTCGGCGTCATCGACGGCTCGGAAATCTGGGCTCCCTCACAGGCAATCCTTGATGCTCTCCGTAAGGCCAACATGAACGTTGTCCAGTGCGAAAACGAAGAGGAATGGCACAAGTATCGTGACTTCCTCCGTCCAGTATTGCTCGACTTAGACAGCTGCCAGAACGTGCTCATCGAGCAGGTCTGCTTCCAGAACTCTCCAGCCTGGTGCTTGCACCCATTCCGTTGTGAGAATGTCGTCATCAGCGATATTCTGGTGGTCAATCCTTGGTTCAGCCAGAACGGTGATGGCCTTGACCTCGAATCATGCAACAACGTGCTTATCATCAACTCTAAGTTCGATGTGGGTGATGACGCCATCTGCTTGAAGAGTGGTAAGGATGAGGATGGCCGTTCGCTGAACACCCCGTGTCAGAACGTGGTTGTTGACGGCTGCTCGGTTTACCATGGTCACGGCGGTTTCGTCGTAGGTAGTGAGATGTCAAGTAGTGTCAAGAACATCTGCGTACGTAACTGTACGTTCTTGGGTACCGACGTAGGTCTTCGTTTCAAGTCAAAGCGTGGTCGTGGCGGTTGCGTAGGCAATATCTTCATCGACAACATCAACATGATTGGCATCGAAACAGACTGTATCTTGTTCGACTTGAACTATTCAGGTCTGTCGGCTTCTGAGGAGCGTGCACTGCACATCAAGAAGGATATTTCTCTTGACAACGTTCCTCCGGTTGACGAGACAACTCCTCAGTTCAAGGACATCTACATCAGCAATGTTACTTGCAAGGGTTGCGAGCGTGCGATGTACTTCAATGGTCTGCCTGAGATGCCTATCACCAACATCAATATCAAGAACGCAACCATTACGTCGGATATCGGTCTGGTGGTTAACCACTCAGAGAAGATCAACATCGACAATGTTCAGTTGACCTTGCCTGAAGGCGAACCTGATTACACTACATTCAACATTAAGGATCTCGTAGTTAACGGCGATACGATTCGCAATAACTAATAGCTAATGAAGAATAAGCTTTTTCTGGCGATGTTGGCAGGGTTAAACCTGCCCATCGCCTTTACTAATATTTCAGCACAGACGCTGACTGTAACGCTCTCGAATCCGAATAAAGTGGCATTGGCCGATGCCCCAATCTGCATCGCTGTGCCCGAAGGTGCGGACTACAAGAGCGCAAAAGTGATGATTGACGGCAAGGAGATTCCCTGCCAGATGGACGATCTGGACGAAGACGGCCGGAAGGAGGAACTGGCATTCGTTGTGGACATCGCCAGAAAGGGCAAGTTGACGGCGCAGATTACCTTCTCGACCGAAGAGGGGAACATTGGCCAATATCCCAAGCGCACACACGCGCAGATGTGGTTCAAGGACAATGACAAATCTCGCTCGTATACAGAGAAGCAGCACATCGCGACCGATACCGTTTCGGAACGGGTCGACAACATGTATTCGAAGATGATGCACCACGGGCCGGCATTCGAGAACGAGAAGGTGGCCTACCGCGTCTATTTCGACTGCAAGCAGAGCACCGACTTGTACGGCAAGCGCGTGCCGCAGCTGGAGTTGGCCGATGGATTGTGGTACAGCAGTGAGGTGCCTACGCTTGTCAAGGAGCGGAACTTCGGCGATGACATCATCCTGGTCGGTCAGACCATCAGCCTCGGAACTTTGCGCGGATGGGACGATTCGAAAGATGACCCGGAATATGTCAAGAAGCAGTCGGCCGGCAAGTTGATGGATCCATGTATGGTGATGATCAAGCCGTTTGAATACCGACAGGCACATATTATGGCCAAGGGACCTGTGCGTACCGTGGTTGATATGAATGTCGAAGGATGGGAGTATAAGGGCCGCAAGTTGAACCTGAAGAGCCGTTATATCCTCTACGCCGGCAACCGCGAGTGTCAGATTGAGCAGTACGTTTCGTCGGCCGATGGAAAGGGCGAAGACTTGTCGGCCATGGAATTTGTGACGGGTGTGATGAAGGTCGGTATCTTCAACACGGATTCTGTGGCATTGGCCGGAATCCACTACATGAAGGATGATAAGGGCCTCTGCGCCTCGTATGGAAAGGATTGGCCGGATGGCAACCACAAGCTGTATCCGCAGATGTCGGCAGCGGCATTGGCCGTAAGCATCCCAACCAGCTACGTGACGCGTACGATTGACCGCAAGGAGCAGATTCTCTACGGCATCCATCCGGACAAACAGAACAAGATCGCCTACCGGATGGCCTATTGCGCGCCGGACAAGGAGGGTCCACAACTCACGGAGAAACCTTGGTCACCAACGAGTTGGTTCGAGTGGTGCAAGCAGTGGAACAAGGTGAAGCCGATTGTGGTAAAAGTGAAGAAGTAAGAATTTAACTATAAGATTTTGGCCGATGGAGACCTACAAGCTATACGAAAATAATCCGAACACGCGGATTTTATCGGACATCGCCGATGTGATACGCCATGGCGGAATCGTCATCTATCCCACCGATTCGGTCTATGCCATCGGCTGTGATGCCTTGAACCAACATGCGGTAGAGAAAATCTACCAGTACCGTAAGGAGGAGGCCAAGGCATCGAACCTCTCCATCATCTGTAAGGACATCAGCCAGGCCGACGAATACACCAAGATATCAAAAGAGCAGTTCAAGTTGATGCACCGTAACTTGCCTGGTCCGTTCACTTTCATCCTGGAAGCCGGACTGAAGCTGCCCAAAGTGTTTCGTAGCCGCAAGACGGTGGGCATCCGTATCCCGAACAACCGTATCCTGCAGGCATTGTTGGAGGAATTGGACAATCCGATTCTGACCACATCGCTCAAGGTGCCGGTTGAGGAGGACAGCGATGATGCCATCAGCTATATGACTGACCCGTTCCTCATCGAAGAGTCGTTTCAGAATCAGGCCGATATCCTGATAGATGGCGGCTACGGGGAGGAAATGCCGTCGACTGTCGTTGACCTTTCGGACGACGAGGTGAAAATCCTGCGCCAGGGTGCAGGAATCCTTGAAAGATAAATGATATACCCACAGAATTTTGAAGAAAAATTAGGATTTGACAAAATCCGACAGATGCTCCGGGACAACACATTGTGCGGTCTCGGAGTTGCGCGTGTTGACGGTATGCAGTTTATGGCCGACAGACGTGCCCTCGAACGGGAGCTTGCCTTGACGCGCGAGATGATGCTGGTGCGGCAGGATGGATTGAGGCCCATGCCCACCGACTGTTTCTATGACATGACCGAGCCGTTGCAGCGCATCCGCGTCGTGGGTACCTTCATGGAGGCATCCGAACTGTTTGCGTTGCGAAGGTCATTGGCCACAATCGAATCGCTCGTGAAATATTTTCGGCCGATGGAGGGTGTGGCCAATGTCCATCCGCTCATCAGTGGGGCGGCCGAGACAGTTGCGACGTTCCCCGATATCGTGCGCCGCATCGACCAGACGCTTACGCCCAATGGCGAAATCCGCGACAACGCGTCCCCGACATTGGCCGAAATCCGCCACGAACTCAGTTCGACCATCAATGGCATTTCGCGGATGCTGAACCACATCCTGCGCAGTGCACAGAGCGAGGGCCTGGTCGAGAAGGATGTGACGCCCGCCATGCGTGACGGCCGATTGGTCATCCCCATCCCGCCGTCGTCGAAACGCAAACTGCGTGGCATCGTGCACGACGAATCGGCCACGGGAAAGACGCTCTATGTCGAGCCGGCCGAGGTGGTCGATGCGAACAACCGCATCCGCGAGCTGGAGGCCGACGAGCGGCAGGAAATCGTGCGGATTCTAACGGCATTGGCCAATGAAATCCGTCCCGCACTGCCCGATATGCTGGCGAGTTACGATTTCCTGGGACTCATCGATTTCTTGCACGCCAAGGCTCGATTGGCCGAAAGCATCGAGGGCTGCATCCCCGCTTTTTCGCCCGATGGCGCGACCGATTGGGTGCAGGCGCGGCATCCGCTGCTTTTCATCCGTTACCGGCGTGAGGGCAAGAGTGTAGTGCCATTGGACATCCTCCTGGACCACCGCAAGCAGCGCATCGTGTTGATTTCCGGCCCGAATGCCGGTGGCAAGTCGGTCTGTCTGGAGTCATTGGGCCTCATCCAATACATGCTACAGTGCGGATTGGCCGTCCCGATGAAAGACAATTCGCGCGTCACTGTCTATGACAACATCTTCATTGATATCGGTGACGAACAGAGCATCGACAATGACCTTTCGACCTATTCGTCGCATTTGCAGAATATGAAATTCTTTGTGCGCAACGCCAACAGTCGCACCCTGCTGCTCATCGACGAGTTCGGTTCGGGAACGGAACCACAGATAGGTGGAGCCATCGCGCAGGCGCTGTTGGGCAAGTTCAATGAGGTGAGGGCCAATGGCGTTATCACGACCCACTTCACCAATCTGAAGCTCTTTGCCGATGAGACCGAGGGTATTGTCAACGGCGCCATGCTCTACGACCGCAGCGAGATGCGCCCGCTGTTCCGACTGGAGGTGGGACGGCCCGGTTCATCGTTCGCCATCGAGATTGCGCACAAGATCGGCCTGCCCAACGACGTGATTGACGAGGCTAAGCGTATTGTCGGCACCGACTACGTGAACATGGACAAGTATCTGCAGGACATCTCGCGGGACAAGCGCTACTGGGAGCAGAAACGCGAGAAAATCCACCAGCAGGAGAAGGCGTTGGAGCAGAAGCTGACAGACTACGACGAGAAGAGAGCCGAGCTGAAGAGCCGCAGGCAGGAGGTCATGCAGAAGGCGCGTGAAGAGGCATCGGCCCTGATGAAAGAGGCCAATGCCCGTATCGAACGCACCATCAAGGAAATCAAGGAGGCGCAGGCCGAGAAGGAGGCTACGCGTAAGATCCGCGAGGAGCACGCTCGGTTTGTCGAGAAGCGGATTGCCGAGAAAAAGGCATTGGCCAACACCCAGAAAGCGACAAGGAATGAGCCTGTCCCGGCCAATGGAGCATCGGCCAAAAGCCTCGAAGTGGGCGGCTGGGTGCGCATCAAGGGGCAGGCGACCGTGGGCGAAATCCTTGCCATCGACGGCAAGAAAGTGCAGGTGGCGTTCGGCATGATACGCAGCACGATTGACAGCTCGCGCCTCGAAATGGTCTCGAAAAATCAGTTGAAGAAAGGCGAATCGGCCGACAAGATAGCGCAGTTCGCCAATGCACTGAGCTCGACGGGACGCGGCAGCGGGACTTCGTCGGTCGATGTGATGAGTGAGAAGCGAAAGAACTTCAATACGGAGCTCGACGTGCGCGGCATGAGGGCCGATGAGGCATTGCAGGCCGTGATGTATTTCCTCGACGATGCGCAGCTGCTTGGGGCCGACGAGGTGCGTATCCTGCATGGTACGGGAACCGGCGCCCTGCGCGTCGCTATCCGCCAGTATCTCGCCACGCGCGCCTGCGTGCAGAGTTTCCGTGACGAACATGTGCAGTTCGGCGGTGCGGGCATCACTGTGGTCGAGATGCTTTAGAGACTTGGGACATTGGCCAATGCCCCAATACAACAAAATAAGGATGTCTCTCATCGCGAGAGGCATCCTTGCCGTATATATGTATAAATGAATAGTGGGTTCTTGTCAGAGCATGAAGAGAATCATCATCTGGGCAGCAAGTACGCGCAGGAACATCGAGAGCGGATAGACCGTTGCATAACCCACGGCCACGTTGTCGCCCACGTTCTCCTGGGAGTTGGCAAAGGCGAGGGCTGGAGGATTGGTCGATGCGCCTGAAAGTAGGCCGATGAGCGTGCCGTAGTTCACCTTGAGCAGTGTCTTGCCTACAAATCCGCAGATGAGCAACGGAACGACGGTGATGATTGCGCCATAGGCCACCCAACTTAGACCTCCATGATTGACCAGCGTTTCTACAAAGCCTGAGCCGGCTTGCAGACCCACGCAGGCGAGGAACAGCGAGATGCCGATTTCGCGTATCATCAGGTTGGCGCTCGTCGTGGTGTAGGTCACGACCTTCAGCCTTGGGCCGAAGTGGTTGATGAGAATTGAGACAATGAGCGGACCACCGGCCAGACCCAGTTTGACGGGCTGTGGAATGCCGGGAATATGAATCGGGATGCTGCCCAAAAGACAGCCCAGAGCAATACCGGCAAAGATGGCCACCAAATTCGGCTCGTCCAGCTTCTTGATGGAATTGCCCAGGATTTTCTCCATTGCGGCTACCGCCTTCTCATCGCCCACGACCGTGACAATATCGCCCAGTTGGAGGAGTGTCTCGGGTGTGGCCGAGATTTCGATGCCGGCGCGGCGGATACGTGTGATGTTCACGCCCATATAGCGGTCAAATTCCAGTTTGCCCAGCGCCACACCGTTCAGCTTGCGTTTCGAGATGCGGATTTTCTTGTTGATGAGTTTGCCTGAAGTCTTGGCCTCAATCACCTCCTCGGTCTTTTCGGGTTGTGGGGTTATGGCCAATGCCTTGCGGTAGAAGACCTGTTTCAGCACGATGAACGACAGGATGCATCCCACGACACCCAGCGGATAGGCCACGGCATAGCCCTGGGCGATGCTTGACGGGTCATTGCCGGTCGCATCGGAAAACGCCTGCTGCGCGGCACCCAAGCCTGGCGTGTTGGTTACGGCACCCGACATGATACCAACCATTGTCGGTGCATCGGTCCCCGTGATTTCAGTGAGCAGGATGGTGACTCCCACGCCGCACAGGACGAGCAGTGCCGCCAGAAAATTCAGCTTTACACCGCCCGCGCGGAAGCTGGAGAAGAAGCTGGGGCCCACCTGCATACCTATCGAATAGACAAACAGGATCAGACCGAACTCTTTCATGAAGTGGAGGATTTCCTTGTCGAGCGTATAACCGAAGTGGGAAAAGACGATTCCCACGAATAGAATCCACGTTACGCCCAGTGAGACGCCGAACAGTTTGTATCGGCCCAGAATCTTACCCAACGCAATGACTGCGCTCAGGATCAGGATGGAAAGTGCGATTGTCATTATTTCTTAAGCCATTTTTGTGCGCGGATCTTCACCGCATCCGATTGGATCAGCAGTTGGATGAATTCTTCGGCCGAACGCTTCCTGTAGGCCTTCTTCAGGGTGAGGACGCAACCCTTCATCTGGGTGTCCGATGCCATGAGCGGCACAGCTTTCAGTCCCCCTTTTTGGTAGAGCGTCGCCTCCGATAGGACGGTGAGCATCCTTGTCGTGCGCACAATGTCAAGCAGGCCGTTCACATCATTGATTTCGACCTGAATGTTCAGTTTGTTGTTTTCTTGAGGAAAGGCGCGGTCGAAGGCCGAACGGGCTTGAGTCTCGCGCGTCGGCATGGCCAAATGGTGCGGACGCAGGTCTTCGATGCTGAATGATTCGTTGTTGGCCAATGGATGTCCTTCGCTTAAAATGACCGACAGATGATCATCGAAGAGCTCACGCGCGTCGATTTCATCGTCGGTCGTGTTGGGGCGAAAGCAAAGCACAAAATCCAGTTCGGCATGTTTCAGCCTTTCGAACAGGTTGCTCATTGTGCCACAAGCGATATTGAGCTTTACGCCAGGGAATTGCTTGGAAAAGGCTTGCACAGCCTCAGTCAAGACAGGTTGAAATGAATAGGTTGTGCCAATGTTGAGCTCGCCAGTCAGCATCTGTTTTAAGTCACTGATGCGGGTCAGGCAGTTCTCGGCGTCCTGCAGCGTCACCTTCGCGATGGGCAGCAGATGCTGGCCGCTTTCGGTGAGGCTCACGCTGTGGCTGTCTCGGTCAAAGAGCTTGACATCCAGCTCCTCCTCCAGTTGACGGATTTGTTGCGAGAGTGTGCTCTGGGTGACATAGAGTGCGCGTGCAGCCTCGGAAAAGTTAAGAACTTCGGCCGTTTTTACGAAATATCTGAGCTGTCGGAGTTCCATTGGCAGTGAAAAAAGTTATTCGTTATATTTATTGTAGTGGCCAATGCCATCGGCCTCGGCAGAGTTTTGGTTCTGCTGCTTGGTGAGATGGTCGATGAGGCGGAGGAATGCTGCAGTAGCAAGGCAGCTGACAATGATGAAAAGCAGTTTCATAATACTTACATTTAACAAATTTGGGTTAGACTTTTTTGCGTCTTTTTCTTTCTTTTGACGGCGCAAAGGTACGGCCAATTTGTCGCTCTTGCAAGTATTGTTTCGTGTTTGTTTCTATAGTGGCTATCGGTAAAATCGATAGCAGCATCATTCCTTGAGGCAGATTTCCTCGATATTATAGCGTGGACGGGCCTTCACTTCCAGATAGATTTTGCCGATGTATTCGCCCACAATGCCGATGCTGAGCAGTACGGAACCGCCTATGAACCAGAGAGATAGTAGGAGTGATGACCAGCCGGGAACAGCTGTGCCATTGGCCAACGAAACTATCACATAGCCCAGCATGATGACTGAAATCAGGATGAAGGCGAGGCCGATGTAAATTATCATGCGGACGGGGGCCACACTGAACGAAGTGATGCCATCGATTGCAAAATTTATCATTTTGCTGAGCGGATATTTACTCTCGCCGGCGAATCTTTCGGCCCTGTCGTAATAGACCTGGGCGGTCTTGTAGCCGATGAGCGGAACGATGCCGCGCAGGAAGAGGTTGCGTTCGCGGTATTGGCCCAGCTGCTCAACCGCGCGACGGCTCATCAGCCGGAAGTCTGCGTGGTTATAGACCGAGCGCACGCCCCACCAGCGCATCAGATGGTAGAAACCCAGCGCCGTGTTGCGCTTGAACCAGGTGTCGGTCGTCCGTTCGCGGCGCACGCCATAGACGATGTCGTTGCCCTCGGCGAAGAGTGTGACCATCTCCGGGATGACGTTGATGTCGTCCTGGAGGTCGGCGTCAATCGAGATAATGGCATCGGCCAATGTCCTTGCCGTATCGAGTCCCGCCATGAGCGCGTTCTGGTGGCCGACGTTGCCCGCCAGCTTCACGCCGCACACGTAGGGCTGCGTCTTGTGCAGCGAGGTGATGAGCGGCCAGGTCTGGTCACTCGAACCGTCGTTCACGAAGAGGATGGTGCTGTGCTGTGGGTCAATCTGCTTGGCATCGGCCATCTGATTCATCAGGGCGACCAGCCGGCGTGCGGTTTCGTTCAGAACCTGCTCCTCGTTATAGCAGGGGACAACTATCGAAAGTGTAGTCATGTGTTGGTTTCGTTTTTTTGAGGCATTGGCCAATGCCCTTTAATACGTGAATGAGCTGCCGCCGACGAATTCTCGCATGATGGACGTGGGCGGAATCTCCTTGTCGGGCACGGGGATGAAATAATGGATAAACTTCATCAGACGGTGTGCCTCGCTGTATTCGGGACAGTTTTTGGGGACTGCGGCCAATATCGGTTCCGCGTGCAGTCGCAGGACAGCGAACTCGATGTTCAGCGCCGAGTTGAACATCGCATCGGCATTCTCCTGATAGGGATAGATCCATTTCTCCTCGCCTTCGCAGACCGATGGCCACTGGGCGATGGTCTCTCGCGCTGTAAAAGCCCCCTTGTTGTAGTCGCGGATGATGCGGCGCAAGAGGCGGTTGTCGCGCGTCGGAATCCAGTTGTGGTCGTCAAGCGAGATGGCCGTGAGCGTCGAGATATAGACCTTATATTTGAATTCGTCGGGGATTTGGGCCGTGAGTGTCGGGTTCAACGCGTGGATGCCCTCGATGAGCAGGATCTTGCCTTCGCCCAATTGCAGCCGTTTGCCGTTGTATTCGCGTTGGCCGGTCTTGAAATTATACTCTGGAATTTCGACTTTCTTGCCCTCCAACAGCGCTTTCAGGTCACGTTCCATGGTCTCGCTGTCGACGGCCTTGATGTTCTCGAAATCGTATCGGCCGTCAGGATACTTCGGCGTATCGACGCGGTTGACGAAGTAGTCATCGGTCGAAAACGAAATCGGCTTCAACCCACAGGCCAACAGCTGGATGGAGAGTCGCTTGCAGAAGGTCGTCTTGCCCGAGCTGGATGGTCCAGTGATGAGCACAAGCCGCACGGGATTCTCCTTTTGGCGGTAGCGTGCGTTGATTTCCTCGGCAATCTGCACGATTTTCTTCTCCTGCAATGCCTCACTCACCTTGATCAGCGTCGATGCGTTGCCGTGCAGACAGGCCTGGTTGACCGCACCGACATTCTGCAGACCCATGATGACGTTCCATCGGACATTCTCGGCAAAGACTTCGAACGTCTTCGGTTGAGGTTCGATTGGGGCCAATTGCTCCGGATTGTGGCGGTCGGGCACGCGTAGCAGCATTCCCTGCTGGTACTTCTCGATGCCGAAGACTTTCAGATAGCCGGCCGATGGCACCAGCGCGCCGTAATAGAAATCGACCGTGTCGCCCAAGGTGTAATAGTCCGTGTAGATTTGGCCGCTGGTCTCCAACAGGCGTGCCTTGTCGTTCAGCCCTCGGTCGCGGAAGATGCGTACAGCCTCCTCCGTGATCGATTCCGTGCGCCGGAACGGCATGTCGAGGTCGATGATTTCCTGCATCCGGTCCTTGATGCGCTGCACGTCATCGGCCGATGCAAATTGGCCATCAGCCTTCTTGAAATTACAGAAATAGCCGTGTGAAATCGGATGCTCCATGTACAGACGGCTGTCGGGAAAAACGTCCTGCGTGGCCTTGTAGAGCACGAAACACAGCGAGCGGATGTAGGTGCGGAAGCCCGAATTGTCGCGTACATCGACAAATTCCACATCGCGGTTCTGCCACAGGCGGAACTTCAGCCCCTGGGAGGCATTGTTCACCTTGGCCGAAATGACAGGATAGGGAAAATCGAGGTCAAATGACTGAAAAACTTCCAACAAGGAGACTCCCTCGTTGAAAGTTTTCGTTAGACCATTGTTTTTACAACGTATCTGTAGCATAGGTTTAGGTTTTGAGGTTTTAAGGTTTTAAGGTTGTGAGGTTTGGTTGTGGACGGAATTTGCTTTATGGAGCATTATCTACCTTATAACCTAAAAACCTCACAACCTTATAACCTTACTTGTATTCGTCCCACGCCTTGATGGCCAGATCGTCAAGCGAAATGGTGGTGAAGGCGTTGATGAAGGCCGATGCCAAACGGTCATTGGTCAACAACGGTACGTTGAAGTCGATAGCGGCACGACGGATCTTGTAGCCATTGGACAACTCGCCCGAAGTAAGATTCTTCGGAATGTTGATCACCATATCGACTTCCTTGTTGCGCACCATATCGAGGGCCTGAGGCTGCATCTCTTCCGATGGCCAATAGACGTGCTCGCAAGGAATATTGTTCTCGACCAGATAGCGGTAGGAACCGCCCGTAGCGTAGAGTTTGTAGCCTGCATCGGCCAACTGCTTGCAAGGAGTAAGCAACTGAGCCTTCTGCTTGGCGTTGCCCGAGCTGATCAGGATACCCTTTTCCTTGTTCGGAACACGGAGTCCGACAGAAAGCATCGACTTGAGGATGGCGCAGTTGACATCGTCGCCCAAGCAACCGACCTCGCCCGTCGAGGACATATCGACGCCCAATACAGGGTCGGCCTTCTGGAGTCGGCTGAACGAGAACTGCGAGGCCTTGATACCCACATAGTCGAGGTCGAACTCGGTCTTGGTAGGACGCTCGTAAGGCACGCCCATCATGATCTTGGAGGCCAACTCGATGAGGTTGAGCTTCAACACCTTGCTGACGAATGGGAAGGAACGCG
>JAEEGH010018576.1_pt1 | contig 14675 bp, 6 predicted proteins | sample 9134181 | NCBI WGS metagenome assembly JAEEGH01 (sample SAMN16246544, study PRJNA631951) | gut metagenome | biome: gut microbiome; feature: rumen; material: DP-attached | host: Bos | place: Iran: Karaj | collected 2018-10 | reverse complement strand
GATACCTATCTTGTGCCCTTTCTTTATTACTTGTATTCTCACCAAGCACATCAGTATACTTCGTCTCGATAGCGATAAATGCAGGTTTACCTTCCGTATCTTTATAACGCACAATAGCATCCATAGCAGTACAATCATTTAGATAATTCTTTATATCTGTATGCAGATACTCCAGTCCAACCTCCGTTACCTCACATATTTGTTTATCTGGGAATATTGCTTTAAAAACACTAGTCACAACATCAATCATCCCCTCCTCTATCATCCGAATGAAGGGACAGAACAGATTAAAGGCCATGGGCTGACTTGACAGCATATTATTAAACAGACGATATTCATCTATTGTTTCATGTGGTTGCAGGTTATTCACTCTGTTCTTTGCGTAATTAAAGGTAAACTTGTCCACAAAGTTCTTGCCAGTCCCTTCTCCATTAACCAACATACTTATCTGTTTAGTAGAGGAATTACGCCAAGGGCCAACACCCATTGGTTCCCCCATCTTCTCTCGAAACATTCCCTGCTGTTCGCGACATTTTCTTCTGAACTCTGTAATTGTCATAGTACCAGTTTTTTTGCCGTTTATTTTTTCCTTAGGCTTGTTAATCTGAATACCGAAATATTTCTCTATAGATGCAACATTCAATCGATAATGCCCCCTACGCGTTCTATGGCATGGTAGCACACCTGTTTTTGCGAGATTCAAAATCTCATCATATGGGTGCCCTGTTAGTATTACCACTTCGGTAGTATTGATATACTTCTTTTCCATAGATATATTACTATTCAACTTCATATTTTACCAGATAATAGTTTATCTAGTATTTTCAGCGACCACATATCACCAGGTAAATTGATGCGCTTACGTCCGTCACGATCAATTGTGCAAATTGAATCTGGTATTATATTCATCAGCTCAGAAGGTTTGATCTCTCCTTTAGAAGATAAATTATATTTCTCTAAGAATTGCTTTACGACTTTCTCATCTTTGTTCTTATTAATTGCCTGTAATAGCTTAGATAACGACAAAAAATTAGTATCAATAATATTCTGATCTTTAATATCCTTTTGTGTTTTTAGATAAGACTTTATTCCATATTCTTCTAAAATATGAATATTATTATATCGATCAACTAGGTTTTCTTCTGATAACAATTTATCCAGTAATTTTAGTGACCACATTTCTCCTGGAACATTGACTCGCTTACGTCCGTCACGATCAATCACACAACTCGACTTTGGCATTACCATCATCAGTTCTGCAGGTGTGATATCTCCAGAAAGAGGGAAATTGTATTTCTCTAAGAATTGCTTTACGACTTCCTGTCCTTTCCTTCTTTTTATGCCTTTTAAAAGTTGGTTCAGTGAAGTAAACCTTGTGTTATAAAAATCACGAGCCTCTTTATATTCCTGATCTATTGCCAGATAGGATTCTAGGCCATATTCTGATAATAACTGAATACTGTTATAATATTCAATTAAGAATCCTCTCCATAAGTCAGAAATAACAACATGGTCATTATGTAATTCATATGGGCTTCTCGAATCCTTGCTCCATGTTTTTTTCATTACATCAACATTATCCGTAAATGGAATCCATGGGGAAAGGAATCGATATGGAACATTTTTCAATAGCGGACTTAAAATGGTATTTATATTCAGAGTATCATATTCTTTATTCAGTTCGTCTTTGACCTCCGACTCCAAAGAATTACTATGCAGATTTGTAATTGATTTAAGACTGACTAAGTACTTGGGTAATTGATCTGATTGTGAGAATTGACCGTTTAGCAGGAATACATATTTCCATGCTTTTGCAACCATCATAATTAAGATTTGCCGAAATGTTATCTTTTCAACTTGTGTCTCTTTGTATATCTCCAAAAGAGCCATAAACCAGAAATATTTATAACTGGTAGATTTCTTGTTAAACGCATGCTTTAGCTTTTCAACATCTCCACCCATTAATGGATTGATTTCTTCTATATCTACATACTCTTCATCCTCATAATCATCATCTTTATTTTCTATTGGTGATTCATGGTAATGCACAGATATCGAATGTAATGTACTAGGTGATGAAGTGAAATGCCCTTTTTTACCGAACCTAAAATCCATGTTAAAAGAAAGAGTGCCGTCTGGCGACAGAGCCTCAAAACTACCACTTAGAGTGAGGCGGCCATCATGCATCTTTTGTTCTGGCTCGTTTTCTATTTCAATTTTATACCCCAAGCGCTTGAAGACTTCTAACCATGCATCATATGAATTTTCCCAATAGAAGCCTTTGGAATTCCATGAATCTGGAAAATCTCGATAGCCTTCCTCCCAATAGATATCAGTTAGTGTTTTAATATTATTATAGAAATCTATAAAATGGACGTTTTCTATATCGAAATATATTTCTCCAGTATCTTCATCAATGTCTTCTTTGCCCCCCAATTCTTTTGCCTGCTCCCAGGTGGTCTTTCCAAGGATAACACCAAATATAGGGAAAAAATCGTTAACAGCAGAAAAGAAGCTTTCACAAGTAGTATTACCCTGATTGTCATCATTTACGTCCTCTACGGATAACTCTTCTTTAGCTTCTTCATCCTGTTCTTTCTTTATTATTATTTCCTCGTAATCTACAGATACCTCATCAAGCCCATTCAGGGATAAAGAAGAATGATTACTATTATGTTTATTAATAAAACACAATTTAAAAAATAAAGAACCATCTGGTGAAAGGGCCTTAAATCCTATGTCTAATGGATCTCCTGTTGGATCGTCCCAAACTGTGATTTTATATCCCATATTTTGGAAGACTTTCAATAATTCATCATATGATTGTCCCCATGAAAAACCTTTTGATTTCCATAAAGATGGAAAATCGCCTCCATCATTATATCTATAGAGTCCAGAAAAAATACCCACTCCATCATGGTCCCAAAAAGTGAAATCTCCAATATCCGTGTATCTGCCAGGACCTCCTTCCCATACTTTGATTTCATACCCCATATCTTCTACTTGCTTCCAAGTGGTTTTTCCAAGGGTAACACCAAATATAGGGAAGAAATCGCTGATTGCAGAGGGATTATTCTCGACAATTTCATTTACATCCTGGATCAACTCCATATCTTCAGTTCCCTCTGATAAATCTACATATCGAGATTTACCATTCCTGTTTGATATAGCTTTAGCTGGTTCTTCATCAATTTCCTTGCCTTTGAAATGATAATTCCAATGTCTGCGTGCATCAGGAAGGCCGAATCTGGAATACATACCTACATTATCCAGAATTACACAATTCTGCTTGTTCTCTGTAGGTCTTAGGCCTCTACCTACTTGCTGCAGGTATTTTACAAGTGAGCGAGTAGGACGAGCCAATTGTATGAATTCTATATCAGGACAATCGAAACCTTCAGAGAAAATGTCAACATTAACTATGATGTCAATTAGTCCTTTCCTAAAATCCTTCACTAACTTATCTCTCTCGGCAGATGGAGTTTTACTATCGATACTTACCACCTTATATCCAGCCTTTTCATATTCCTCACAGATGTGCTTGGCATGAACAATGTTGATGGCATAGATAATACCTTTCTTGCCTTCAGCCAGAGATAAATATGAATTTAGGAGTTGGGCTCTTATCGAACCAATATCCATCTTTTCCTCCATCGAAGACTCTTTATATTCTCCAAAGCTATCCAACTCAATACCGTCGATAGTTTTTCGAATTTCGCTATCGTCTCGAAGAGAGAAGTATTTATATGGTGACAAATACCCTTGCTTGATGAAGTCTTTGATAGGCATCGACATTACCAGTTTATTAAAGAGCTCCAGAAAACTCTGATGATTCATTCGCCAAGGCGTAGCTGTAACTCCCAATCTCTTAGCATTAGGATATATATCCCAGAGCTTCTTGTACGAAGCAGCCAAAGCATGGTGAGCCTCGTCTATGATAATGAACTGAACATTCAGCTTCTTTGCGTCTTTGATGTTATGGGCATTAGTAATCGTTTGTATGGAAGCAATCGTAACAGGAAATTTATAGTTCTTTTCCCTACCTCCTGCTATTATATTGTGTGGCACCTTATATTTATCCAGGTGCTTGTCTATCTGATCTATAAGCTCGGTTCTATGGGCAACGATCAGAATTTTTACAGCTTCCCTACGTTGTATACTATAATTATTTATATCGCTTATTAGCGATGTGAACAAACGCGTTTTACCAGTACCGGTAGGCATCTGAAACAAAACATTGTCAACCTCATCCCAAGATTCAAAGATTTCTTTCTTCGCCTTTTGCTGATATGGACGAAGTGATGAATCCATCTTATAAATATCTGAATAACTGGTTATGACCATAGCGTATTATTTCACTAATTCTGATTCTTTACTCAGTTTATTTATTTCCTTTGAAATCTAATTCGCCTTTGATTGCGATTCCTTCTTTACCATACGGAGTTAATTTTGTGTAATCAATGTTGAATATTTCCATTAAAGACTTGGACAAGATCTTTCTATAGTTAAAACTAGCTTGAAATACTGAGACAAAAGGAAAATCACACATTAAGCATAGTTTGTCTATTAAATACACATTTTTAGTAAGTCGAACTAAAGATTGAACTGCTTCAGTCGTTTTTGGAATTCTATCAAACATTCCTTGAATATCACAGTCTCCTTTTACTTCACTAGGATCAAATGGATTAAAGCCAATGACATTTATGTCTTCTTGGACATTCTTCAAAGTTTGAAATATTTTTGTTTGGCTTGGCCCCGTTTCATTTAATGATATGCAAGTATTAAACCAATCATCATTATCTGGATAGTCAGGATTGAAGTCCCCTAAGAATAATGCATCCCCTATAGCAATGTATTTTGAATATTGATGCGTTGGCGATGGTAAGATTGTCCTATATGCATAGCCTAATTTGGGCATGACATATTTATAAAACACGTCACGAGTTTTTATTTCTTTCATCAGGACTCTTTCTGCATACCTGTCTAGACAGTGATCTTGAAAAATATTGAGCGCTTTCTTGTCACCATAAAAAGCAAAACAATCTTTTCCTTTCCAACAAAATTCTGCCACAATTTTTGGCGCAAATTCTTTTCTACTCCCCTCAGGTCTTATTCTATATTTTATTAGATTTTTAGAATGAACTTCCTCCCAGGGTAACTTTATATATTTGTCGCCTTTAGGACATTGGGCAAAAATTTCCCTAGCATATTTATATTCGCGTCTTTTAATATAAGGTGCGATACTAATATCATATTCCTTTTTTAAGGTTATATAGATATCTTGTTCGGACATAGAATCAACTATCATAATCTTACTAGTTCTATTTTTGGACGTTTAAGATATTTACATGATATGTATATCGTGCCATAATCCCCAACTCATAGAGAATGATTAGAAATACGCAGTGTTTTAACTTTGGGAGCAATAATGAATCATGAATATATGTCAGCATTTCAGGAGTCGGCAATCCATGAATAAATTCGTTTCTTAAATCAATAAACGTATTAATATTGTTGTTCTGTTTCTTTTTGTGGAAGAAATAAAGGCATCCTTTTCTTTCTTCTATAACTTTCGTTCTTTGAAAATGATGACATTGAAGTCTATCTTGTTCATCGTCAATTTTATCAAATCTGATTCCAGCAAGTTTAAACAACTTTTTTACACTTTGAGTTGCAGGCTTATTGATCTTATGAATCTTTTCTGCAATAGTCAGAAGAATACTTGTATAAAAGATAAATTGAGATTGTTCAGAATCATTAAGTATATCTACGTGAGTTTGCAACGCTCTAAACATAACATCATGGAATAATTGAGACTCCTTACTAATGACTTTAGAAGCAGAGTCAAATATCAATTCAAGGTCTATATTTATCTTTTTTTCTCCATTTATTGAATAAAAGTCCCACTGGGAAATTTTATCTGCATCTTTCTCGTGTGCGACAAAAGGAGAAGTGAATTCATATTCTACCCAATCAGACTCTTGCTTTATACATATCCATTCCTTAATCGGTTTAAAATAGTAGAAGGATAATAATGCTAGTACCTCATTTAGAATTTCTGGTGAATACTGATTAATAATCAAATAAGGGCATTTTACATCACTATCATATCCAACAACAATTTCTATACCTTTATATTTCAGAACGCGATTTGAGCGAATGTCTTTTTCTATGGACTCATCGGACCAGTCTTTCATAGGCAATTCGGCGATAATGCCTAAGCCATAGTTTAATAAATAGTATTTTCTTGCACATGCCTCTACAAGTCCCTCTATAAACATTTTCCTTTTTATAGTGACACTATTAAGACTGATCTCCCAAGTCTTAACTTTTGTAGACATATCAAAATTTACATGCAAGCCATTGATACGGATTTTGTCGGATATGACAATTATTTCTTCATTATTAATCCTGCATTCTGACAATACAAAGATAGAATTTAGTTTTCCCCAAATAAAATCATTTGCGATCATACTCAGAGCATCTTCTAAACTGTCATTAGGATGAAAAATCAACTTGTATTCTTTCTCCTTACAAGATAGTTTAGCTTGTAATGACTCAAATTGACCGTATTTGTGATTCAATTGAAGTTTCAAGTCTATGATGAAATCAGTTGGGAACATACTACTATCAATAGTTCTATGGCAATATCTTCTGGATAAGCATCTGAGTGTTTGAATAGAAGGGGACATCCGTCTTACCAAGGATGGCTGATGGGAGATTTGCCATTTCCTGAAGGTTGTCCATAGGAACAGCTACATTTTTAGCTCCGTTTTCTGATAACAAGGAAACACGATCACTAAAGTTGGTGGCCCGTTCAATAGCTCCACCAATACTGATATTACCTATGACCGCCAAAGCTGGTTTCAATGTACGTCCAACTACAGAAGACACCAAAGCTGTGAATATTGCCCCACCGATTCCCTTGTGCACTGTTGAACCTAGAAGAACTGTTATCTGTATAGTCGCATCCAATTTGGCTAAAGAGTGCTGTTGAGACAAAATAGCACGTTCATTCGCACGTATGTAATTAAATGTATTGCGGACATCTTCTTTGGCACCAGTGGATGCAGAGCCTGTAATAGTTACTTTTCCGTTGCCAGGCACAGTAACAATTTCAATTTTAACTAATGAAACATGATCTCCATCACTTGTAGCTGTATAGCAGATGCCAGGTGCAAGCGGAGCATCCTCAATCAAGTTGCTCCCACGTTCCTCTGGAAGTGAAACAAAGGTCTCTTCTTGTGTTTCTTTGTCGATATATGAGAAGTTCGTGTCCCAGAACTCCATGCCACCAATGCGTTTCAGTTGTTCCTTTACACGACGGCGCATTTCAATTGCCCATTCCAGATATTCGCGTACATCCTCTTTGCTATAATTTCCATCTGGATGCATGAGTTTAATCAATCCAGATACAGTTTTACGAACCGGCTTTGTGTCGCGCTGCTTCAACTGTGAGCCAAGCGTAAAGAACTCATCAATAGCATTCACATAACTATCCTTTCGCAAATTATGCATCCACTCACTAAAGAAATCCGTTGAGAAACCAAAATGATTTGTGAAATGATGTGGTGAAAACTTGATAATCTCCCAACCTGGAAGGAAGAAACTTAAACGGTCAAGGAAAGCCGTGTCATTTGCTACTTTGTCATTGAATGGACTGAAAAGGTGACTTGTCTGCAAAACCGTTTCAACGGGCTGATTGATATTTCCGTTCAGAATGATAGAGGCGCTGGCAGATTTTTCACCTGTCTTTCCGGCTCGAGAGAAACTGCCGCTCTCCATATAGTCCTTCATTAGAGGAACCACCTCTTTATCTTTGAATAGCTCATCAGTCGATTCGTCAAAACAAAGAGCATCCCAAAGACCGACAGCACCGATATGCCCAGACGCGTTATTAACAAATAGTGTTGCCGCTGTTCCTTGTCCGCCACTGACCAACATGGAATATGGTGACAGTTCCTTAAACACGAAAGACTTACCTGAAGAACGCGGTCCCAGCTCTGCAAGATTGAAGTTCGATTCTACTAGTGGGATAAATCGCGAGAGCAACAACATCCTCATTCTTGGTGTCATGCCTTCTGATTCTGGTTCATAGCCACCACTGCGTAATAGTACATTCAGCCATTCTTCCTTGTTGAAAGATGCGCGTGCATCCTTGATTCGGCCTTCATCAAACGATGACAGTTGAATAGGACGAATCTTCGATACTACAAACGGGTATATTTTGCTTCCGATAGTCTGTAAAGAATCATAGTCTATGTCGATAATAGCCCATATGCCACCTGTCAACAACTTTTCGTGGGCTGTTATAAGGTTATCTGCAATATTGGCATCATTGATGTTCAAATTGGAGAGGTGTGCCCAGTATTTATCCTTGGATGGATCTAAGCGGACACTAATCTTATCTATTACTTTGTAAGTGCCTCTTTCCCTGATTTTAGCTTTGATTAAGTCAGCTTCGTCAGGGTTGACATAGTGCTCTCTGAGAACACGGTGTACATTCTCAACTCCTTCCTTAATTTTTTCCTCATCATCAGTGCTGCATGAGTTGGCTAAAAGATATTCGAGAACAAAGACTGGCACGTTATCTTGGCCTTTTACTGAGCGGACAATATCTTTCCTGACTACATACCCCTGAAAGGTTTCCAGTAATTTCCTATCGAGTTCTATCATCATATATCTGATTTAAAAGTTAAAATAATCCTCCCATATCACGGCTGCTTGATTTCTCAATATCGCAAGCGTCGAGTTGTTCGGTGGTGACTGCATCGACAACGACCAGTTTCATCCGTTCCTGATTTAAGCTGTATTCCTGAACGGTCTCGCCGCCAGCCTTTATCTTGATAATATTGGAACGGCTGATCTCATGTCCATCCTTATTATAGAACAGAAGCAAAACCTTCCTTTCTGACTCAAAAACGTCATTTCCGTTACCGATGCCTTTCAGGGCGACATTAAAGAACTGACCAGTCACAGATTTCAGGTTTGCCTTATTGGTTATTGCCACCTTCATTCCAACTTGGTTGCCCTTTTGGAAGATATGATATCGAGGTATCAAACATTCCTGCGGTGTCATACCCCCGTGTGAATAACCGTATTCTCCCCTCGTCCTGAAAGGCTTGTCTGTCTGCGCATAATACTGATATGCACCTGTCAGCCAGTCATCGTTACGCTCTAACAGCGATGTGTCGCTAATAGGGTCAACAGCCGTTACAAACCTCTCCTCTGCTGTACCGCCAGGAGGCACGGGCTGCTTGTCCGCTTCATCAAGAATACCTGTTATCACATAGCCGTGATCGGTGGTAAGCCAAATATTTAGGTAACCCATTTTAAGGAGTTCCAAAATCTTTTCATATAGCTGCTGTTCATAACCACTGATCTCGGCTAGCCCAGACAACTGCATCTTCTCGCCAATCTTATCAATATTGCCATAGAGAAGCACTAGCTTTTCCGCTGTTACGTGTTGGTTCAACTGCAGAAGGGGCAGAAACTCAACCTCAGGTACTACCTGTAATAATGCCTGCTGGCGTTTTGATGTGCTGTCTTCTTTTACGGAATCCAGTCCGTATAAGGCACTCATACCGTTAGGCGTAACCGAAGGCAGCTTACTCCATGATGTATTTCTTGTGATACTGATCCCGGAAGGGAATTTTCGCTTAACGATGGCCTCTGCCATTTCCAGACGCAGACCATCACATACGATGATCGCCGTGCGGCCCTGACTGTTGTTGAAACATTGGAATATCAACCCTTGCTGCGTTTGAGTATAGTGGCTTGCAAACTGATACCAGGCATTGAGCATAGTCCGGTTATATTGCTCATAATATTCTTGAACGGGACGCAGCACGTCTGTTTCACTGAGCCATGCTACATAGATTCTTCTCATTGCCGTATCAATGGGGGCAAAGGTATCTTTGTAGTAAGTAGCAAAGTCCTCTAATCCTGTAATCAAGTGAGGACTTCCTATATCGCATTGCAGCAGTGTCATTACATCCTTCAACCACGGTGCCTTGAACCGCTTCGCTTTTGGCGAAGAAATGCGTCGATCAATATATTTCTCGGCTGCAATGCACGGCTGACCACCTTGTAGCATTTTACTCAAACGGTGAAACATCATGGCATCAATGGCAGCAAAGGGGTGATCAGCGTGGCAACAGAAAGGATCTGCCGATGCAGGTATGTCGTAGGCATCCACATATTCGCGAACCGTCTCGTCCATTTCTGTACTGTCTACCATACTATAATACAGGTTGAGCAAGTCGTCTGAAATAGTATTGTTCAAAAGTTTACTGAAAAGTGTGTTCACAAATTCCTTGGCAAAAACAGCCGGATCTTGGGGCGTGTTGGGCTTCCCTACCAGTCGGCAGGCTTCTTCCTGCATCAGCTGAAAAACACCTTCATCTGACTCTCGCTTATATGTTTCGGGATCCTTAAGAAATTCAAGAATCATCTCGTCAGCTCTCATCGGATTGATGATACCCTGAGCAACGCCCCGCCACCAATTCTCATCCTTTCCCTTATCCATCTTGGCGGCAAGAATCAGCCGCTGGCCGTCTACCATACTGTTGATGCCCATCTCACGGTGTAGAAGACCTTTCAAATAGGCTTCCATATCGTCAAGGACAATGCAACCGCAAGTCGTAGCATACTCTTGCAGCTGTGTCAGTTTCCTTTTGGCTATCGTGGTGTAGAACACAATGTTTCTTTCGCGGTCGTCCCTTTCAGCATCCAAACGCGCTTGTAATTCCTCTCTCTTATTGTTCGCTTTCAGCAACGTTAGCCGCTTTGGCAGCAAAGATAGAAGAAAAGCTCCTTCTCCCTTTGTATCGGTAATCACCAGTCTGTGGCGTTCATCCAACAGCTGACGTATTTCTTTCTGAAACCATTGTTCAATCATATCAGATACTTTGTTTACCAGTCTGCATTCAAGTATTTCTTTAGCTGAGTATCTTTCAGCACTTCATAACTGATAATACCAGCTTGCTGCAACGGGGCAATGTTCTTGCCTACGCCATCATCGAGTTTAGGATTGTAGCCAGAAGCTAAGAGTGAATCCACCTTCTCACAGAACTCGGACAATTCTTTAAGTTGTGCACGGACCTCTGCAGCTTCGGCCTTCTGGGTGGCATCACCTTGGAGCAACACTTGTAATCGATCACTTAGTGCTGCCTCACGATTGGCTGCATACACGCTTTTGATACGCATGAGAGTGTCTCGTTTCCAAGTATAGATGCTGATATACAACTCCAGGGCATGATGCGGCCCACTAGTAATATGCCAAATGAATGGGGTCTTTGACATATTTGGGAATAAATTTAGATAATCACTTAGTTGCTGGAAAAAGCGGTCGCTAAGATAGCGCTCAAGGTTACCACCACATAATAGTGAAAATACCTGGGAGATTTGTGCTGCATTATAGCCCCGTTCTACCATTTCCGCTTCAATACGTGGTGCCATTTGTTGCTCTCCAGCATTACCCACAAGTGGAATCACACCGTCATCATCCTTAGCCAAAAGCGAACGAATGATGTCTGTAATCAGTTCGAAGAATAACGCTTGAGTACGCTGAGGAGGAAGTACACCCGAATTACAGAACTGCCACCATACTTCCACGGGATTCATCTTATGATTAATACAGAACTCCTCCCATTCCTTGTTAGTCTGATAAAGTACCTCAAAATTACCTATTTTGGGCATATCATCACTCTCTTCTAAATTCTGTAAATGGTCTATTACCTCATTAGAAGGTTTAAACTCGCTTTCTTCTGTCAACCATTGGAGGTAATGCATCTTTGCAGCATGACTTACTGGTAAATCACCAATAGGAATCCCATCATCTTTGAGAACCATTTGTCTGTCATGCGAACTTAATGCATAAATGTCAAATACTATTGTGTTTATAATAGATTCATTTAATAATACCTGAGTTATCAAAGCGTTTTCACTTCTGTAATATTGGGAAACAGAACGAATCACATCCATATTAGTAACTATAGGAGAACAGGTATACAAAGGTTCTACAATGGAATATTGACAAATATGCTTTTTGATGGCTATATTTTGCTCAGCAGCAGCTTCAACTATAGCACTTTTTTCATTGTTACTATAGAAAAATGGAATACGAGAAATATCACCTGCTTGAAGACCAGAAGTTGGATTCAAGCATTTTAAAATATAGTGACAAAGAATAGAGTTAAGTATTCCTATTGTATATGAAGGTGTTGCTTCATCAAATAAAGATGGAGACATAGAATCAAAGGTGTGATTTTTGTCTAAATACCTAAATGATGATCCTTTTGTTCCGGCTTTACAGAAAGTAATGCCTGAACGTAATTGATACGATGGGTTTCGAATAGTTGCTTTATGATTGCCTTTCTCATCTACAAAGTTCTTAAGTTCATCACCATTCTTTCCCCATAAGATAGTTACCCAATCATTGCCATACCATTTGTTATAAGGGCCACCCTTGGCATGACGAACCCATTTCAAACCGTCTTTAACATAATCCTTGGATATATTGTCACTACCTATTTCCCACCAAAAACGGAGGAATCTATCATTGTCACCTGTGGAAATTCCGCTTGCGACCTTAAGATATTCACCAATTGTCTTGTTCTTGAATTTCTCTCTAAATTCATCCGAAATCCAATAAATGAAAGGGTATGATTTGATACTTTTCAATTTAGACTGAGGAAGTATGTAGACACGATCATTAACTTCGCCATCGCATAAATCTGCATAAGCCTTAAACAAAACATCTTTCCGTTTCATCTCGTAGAGGTCATTCAGTTTTATAAATGTTGATAGACCTTTTGACCTCGTTTCCTTATCAAGTATAAACATTGCACTATCAACTCGTGCAAACGAAGAAAACATCCCTAAATAACCCCATTCAACAAAAAGACTGATGTGAGTTTCACTTAATATGTATTTTCGGACATCCTCAAATGTCTTGATATACATGAAAGTAGGAGGATTAACCATAGCTATTTTTCCGTCTTCCCCCGCCAACTCACAGCACCGCTTAATAAAACATGCATATAGATTAATATTAAACTTCCATGGACGACGATAATTCTCTTCTATGAAAGCTTTCAGTTCTGTGCCGAAATCACCGCTGTCGGTATATGGCGGATTAGCCACCACCGTATCATACTGATGACTGATGATGTCGAGGAAGGACATTGCCTCATTCATCTTCAAAAGTGTATAGGGGTTGGAGTTCAATTCTCCATATTTTTTCACCAGATTATGCAACTGTGTCTTCATCTGGTTGCGGTCATCGAACAGTCCTTGCATTTCCTCGGCCTTGAACAGCGGATGGTTTTTGTCATTTGGTGCAAGTTCATTCAGTTGCTCTTCCACTCGAACCAGAGTGCCAAACTTGTAAGCCTGAGCCAGATCTGTCCAGATTTTCCGTGCAGCGTTGTTCAGTCGTACAGTCCATGAAGTATCATAACCGAAGATTTTCTCTACCTCTTCATATGGTGGAAGATAGAATCCGGAGCAAACAACTCCTGTATGATGTGGTTTTCTTGCACGACGACCGCCAATTTCCCATGCTTTGATGAGCAGTCCGATTTGTGCCATCTGTACGGCTCTCTCATCAAGGTCTACGCCAAATAGGTTGTTCTCTATTATGAGTGCTGGTATTTCTCGTCTGGAATAGTCTGCACCGAAATTCTCTATCTGATCAATATACATTTCATAAAGCAGTAAGAAGGCATAGAGCAAGAAGTTTCCAGAGCCACATGCGGGGTCTAAAACCCGTATCTCATGCATCTTCTTGCGTTGCCGTACCTGTTTCGTAGGACGGTTTGCAACCATTATGCGCCGCACTCCTGTGACAGGGTCAGGTGCATCAATATGGCTCTCAGGATACATTTCCAGATAGATTTTCCCCAATGAGTTATCAACCAGGAACTTCACCACCCATGATGGAGTGTAAACCTGACTTTGTAGTGAAACACGGTCATATTCAACCTTGTCGCCGCTTTGCTTGAACTTAACCTTCTCGGCCTGATTAAAATTCTCATAGAGCCACCCCAGTATGTCGTCTCCTTGCCATGAAGTAGCGGTTTCTGAATCTTCTTCTATGGCGTTGAATGCATGAATAATCTCATTCAACTCATCTGCAGTTGGCATCATAGAGTATGGATAGTCCTCGCGGTAGACTGGAATATGTTCAGACAATTCCCTAAACTTGTCAGTAAAGAACGACACTAGACCGTCACGTTCCATCGTCCGGCCTGCGGGGTTTTCTTCCAACCATGCTTGATGAGCTGTGGAAAGCCCGCCGTTCTCTGACCGCTGTTTAATAACTTCAGGGAAGAGTTGTTTCTGCTCCATCAACTTGATAGCTGCCAGACGGTTAAACAACGTAAAAACACATTGCTTCAGTGTGTACTCACGCGCTTCTGCAAAATTGCCTTTTTTCTCCTTAAGGTGTGTATTGTTAATTTCTATAATTCTTTGCCTGAGTATTTCATCCTCAGACGACAATCCACCACGCTCTTCATATTGTGACAGTCCAATACCCAGTCGCTCCATCTTTCCACTGAAGGATCGATGGATGAGAAACCTGATGCCAAGTACGTGATCAAGTAAGTTCATATCTCTATTCGTTTTTAGTTATTGAAATCAAGTTCGTCGCTAGCATCAAAACTCTGGAG
>JAEEGH010018574.1_pt1 | contig 14676 bp, 12 predicted proteins | sample 9134181 | NCBI WGS metagenome assembly JAEEGH01 (sample SAMN16246544, study PRJNA631951) | gut metagenome | biome: gut microbiome; feature: rumen; material: DP-attached | host: Bos | place: Iran: Karaj | collected 2018-10 | reverse complement strand
CCGGAGTATCTCCTCCTGCACATCGCTCAGCGCAGCCATTGCGCCCATCACAAGCAGAACGCCCACCACGGCGGCGATCCGGCTGCCCGTAACAAAATCAAGCGACACGGTCAGTGCGGTGAACACAAGATACACGCAGAGCAGCAAAAAGTAAATGCGGATCTGTTCTCCGGCGGTCATTCCTCTGCGGTATTCGCCCGTCGCGAGGAAGAAGGGGGTCGCGCTGAGCACATAGCAGATCACGGAGATCAGCATGGAGCCGACCGTTTCCGCAAAGAAAACATGCACCTTTGTGTGCCCGACCGCGAGCTTGTTGCGGATGGTGCCGTCCTGAAACTCCCGCCCGACGGAAAGCGCCGTGAGCAGAGAGCAGAGCACCAGAATGATGATAAACCACATGGAATCGAAATGGAGCTGTGTCCCCGCGACGCCTTCTGATCGAGAATATGCACGCTCCCGTTCACGAGCAGAACTTTCTGTTCTCCGACAGCGACGAAGGCGAAAGCGTCTTCCGCGATTATTTGCAGTGCATCGAGGACTGCCGCACTTACCGGATACCAACAGTAGTAATACATCTGCCGGACGACGGATTTCCGATAAACGATACAGGCAAAGACAGGCTGAATACGATCATCGGCAAGGCCGGAGAATACGGGGTCAGCGCTGCGTTTGAAAACCTTCGCAATGTGAGAAACCTGTCTTTTGTAATTGAGAATTTTACTTCTCCACATGTCGGGATGTGCTATGACAGCTGTCATCACGCGAACTATGCTCCCGGGACCGATCTTCTCGCATTGTACGGAAACAGGCTCAAAGCTCTGCATCTGCACGACAACGGCGGGTTTCGAAATCAGCATCAGCTGCCGTTTGACGGAAACATCGACTGGGATAAGCTCGCTGCGAAAATAAGGGTGACCGGTTACAGCGGAGCAACAACGCTCGAGCCGATGAACTGGGACTACACGCACTTAACTATTCGTGATTTTCTTGCTCTGGCTTATGAAAGAGCCGGAAAGCTCGGACAAATGATAGGAGCGTCGGCGGAAGAAACATCCCTGCCGTAAAATGATACCCGCTGCGGCAAGATCTGCGCCGTATCCGGGTGAAAGGACGAACAAATGAAAAAGAAGCTTATCATTCCGCTCATTCTTGCTTTGCTGCTGCTCGGGAGCTGCACCCCTGCCGGACAGATCCTCGACGGCGACGGTATGGTGAACAGTTACACCCAGATATCGCAGGATGAAGCAAAGAAGATGATGCAGGCTGACGACGGTCATATCATTCTGGATGTGCGGCGTCAGGACGAATTCGACGCAGGCCATATTCCGGGCGCGGTATGTATCCCTAACGAAAGCATAGAGGACACCCCGCCTGCCGGGCTACCCGACCTTAACCAGATAATTCTTGTGTATTGCCGCAGCGGAAGACGAAGCAAGGAAGCGGCACAGAAGCTCTTCGATATGGGCTATACCAGAGTATATGAGTTCGGCGGCATAATAGACTGGATAGGTGAAACAATGAAAAACGAAGAAGATCACAGCATGGACCCCATAGCGATACCGGGGCTTCTTGTCGGTGACAGGTATTATACATTCGATTTTGAGAGCAACAGCTCTGCGGACGCGTTTTTTGAGAAGATAAAAAAGGAAACGCTGACGGTCGTGATGCACGATCAGGACAGTTCCGGAAAGATCGGAGACCTGCCGTGGGAACTTCCTGCGAATGATGTTGAAATGACCGCGGAGCCCGGCAACATAATCCTGTGTGCGGGCGGCAGGATCATGCTCTGCTACGGCGAGAGCACGGGCAGTTATACAAAGCTCGGCAGCATCGGCGACGTGACCGGCGAGGAACTTTCGGAGGTCCTCGGTGCCGGCGATGTTACAGCGGAATTCTCGGTCGAGTGGACGGAATGATAAAAGAAGGACAGATATGAAAAATAAAACAGAACGATTTCCGGGACGCGCTTCATTTCTGCGCTACGAACTGAAAGGCAGCACCGGATTTTTTATAGCAAGCATGCTGCTGTCTGCTTTTGTGACGCTTGCGGATCTGATAAATCCAAGGATAATTTCCTGCGTCATAGACTATGTTCTTTCGGAGCTGCCTTTGCCCGAAAGCGGCATAGAATCGGAGCTTATACGCCTTTTCGGCGGACCCGCGTATATCCGTGAACGGCTCTACATACCCGCGCTGCTTGTCATCTTCGCTGCGCTGATCGGAGCGGCGGCAAGATACGCGCAGAGCATAACGAATACGGCAGGCGCGGAAAGACTTGTAAAGCGTATGCGGAATACGCTGTTTTCCCATGTTGACAGGCTCTCCGTAAAGTGGTACGGTGAAAACTCCACCGGCGACATCCTCCAGAGATGCACCTCCGACGTTGAGACCGTGAAGCAGTTCGTTTCCTCAAAGCTCACATCGTTTATCAGAATAATAATGCTCATCGCGCTGAGTATGTTTTTTATGTCGGGGATAGATCTGACGCTGGCGCTTATCGCCGCGGCTTTTATCCCGGTCATAGTCGGCTATTCAATGTATTTTCACACAAGGATCGGCAACATCTTCATGAAAGCCGATGTGCAGGAGGGCGTAGTTTCGTCCATAGTGCAGGAGAATCTCACGGGTATAAGGGTCGTGAGAGCCTTCGGCAAGGAAGCGTACGAGTGTGACAGGTTCATAAGCGAGAACTCGGATTACACGAATATGTGGATCAGAATGATGAGACTCATGAGCTTTTTCTGGTCCGCGGGAGATCTTATCTCGGGACTTCAGGTGATGATTGTTGTCATTATGGGCGCTGTATATTGTGTGAACGGTGTCATTACACCCGGCAACTATGTGGCGTTCATTTCCTATAACGCTATGCTGATCTGGCCGGTCAGGGAGCTGGGACGCACCATTGCGGATCTGAGCCGCGCCGGTGTCTCAATGGACAGAATAAGAGCGATACTCAATGCCCGCAAGGAGGATCTCAGCGACGAACCCGCATCTTTCGGGGACGTACAGGAACCACTTATAGAATTCTCCGATGTTTCCTACACCTATAACGGCAGCACCTATGCGCTCAGAAACATAGATCTGCACATCAACAAGGGCGAAAAGATCGGTATCATAGGAGGTACCGGCTCCGGGAAAAGCACACTTGCCGATCTGATGACCCGTATGTGCGGCGGACAGGGGCTTACCGGCAACATTACCTACCGCGGGAAAGACATTACCGAATACCCTCTCGCTGCGTACCGGCGGCAGTTCTCGTCGGTGCTCCAGGAGCCGTTCCTGTTCTCGGGAACGATATCCGATAACATCGGCATAGCCGCGGAAGACATATCTCCGGAGCGCATCAGAAGCGCCGCGGAAAAGGCAGCGCTGCTCCCTGCGATAGAAAAGTTCACCGACGGGTTCGATACATTTGTCGGGGAGCGCGGAGTCACGCTGTCCGGCGGTCAGAAACAGCGGTGCGCGATAGCCGCGGCTCTCGCCAGGGACTGTGAAGTGCTGATACTCGACGACGCGTTTTCTGCGCTTGACGCTCAGACAGAAGCACAGGTCAGAAAGAATATTTTTGCGGAGCTTGACGGAAGGACCGCGGTGATCATTTCACACAGGATATCGACAATAGCGGGATGCGACAGGATATACGTCCTCGACGGCGGCAGGATATGCGCCCACGGCACACATCAGAGCCTCATCTCGCAGGAGGGTATTTACAGAGACATATATGAGCTTCAGAAATAAAAAAGGCACGTTTTCCTCAATGGTGACCATAAGCCGGCCTTACACGAAGAGTATGATAATAATGATAGTGACGGGCTTTATCTGCAGCGCCTGCGACTCTGTTTTCCCGCTGTTCAACAGATATGCCCTTGATCATTTTGCGGCGGAGCGCACGCTCGATACTCTCGGTATTTTTATAGCGCTGTATATAGCCGTCCTTGCGGTGCAGGTAGCAGGCAATTATATCTCCGCGGCTATCTGCGGCAGAATAGAGGTCAGCGTGAACCGTGACCTCCGCGACTCTTCATTCCGGCATATACAGAAGCTCTCGCTTTCATATTTCAACAGCAACAGCATCGGCGCCATACATTCAAGGGTAATGAGCGACACATCAAAGATAGGCGAAACCGTCTCATGGAAGCTTATGGATATAGTCTGGTGCGGCTCGTATCTGATAAGCATACTTATCAGCATGGCAATAATATCTCCGGAGCTTTTTGCCGCGATACTCGTGCTTATCCTGTGCGCCGCGCTGTTCACGGCGTTTTTCCAGCGCAGGCTGATAAAGGTCAACAGACTTATCAGACAGCAGAATTCCGTGATAACCGGCGATTTCAACCAGACCGTCACCGGAATAAAAGCCGTGAAATCCATGTCTGTCGAAGCCCGTATGGAAAAAGAGCTGTTCTCCGATACAGAGAAAATGCGCAGACATTCCGTAAGAGCCGGACATATTTCGGCGTTCTTCTCTGCGGCGGTCGGCATGGTGAGCGCCCTCGCGCTTTCTGTTATCCTGTACCGCGGCGGTGCGCTGACGATCGAAGGAGTAATGCTTATAGGCACGCTTTCGGTGTTCATGTCGTACGCGCTGGGAATGATCGAGCCGATACAGCATATCGTCATGACGCTCTCGGAGTTTGCCGCGATACAGGCAAGTCTTGAACGATACAACGAGCTTATGAGCACTTCGTCTGACGTCAGCGACACAGAAGCCGTATTTGAAAAATACGGTGACGAGTTTGAACCTAAAACCGAAAACTGGGAAGCCGTAAACGGCGACATCGAGTTCGACCACGTTTCGTTCACCTACCCGGACGGAGATATTCCGGTGCTCACCGATTTCTCGCTGAAAGTTCCGAAGGGCAGCATGGTCGCACTGGTCGGCGAGACAGGTGCCGGGAAATCCACGCTCGTAAATCTCGTATGCCGCTTCTATGAGCCTACCTCCGGCAGAGTGCTCATTGACGGAAGGAATATACGCGAAAGATCGGTCAAGTGGCTGCACAGTCATCTGGGCTACGTTTTGCAGACGCCGCACCTGTTTTCCGGAACAGTCCGCGATAATCTGCGCTACGCGAAGCCCGATGCCACAGACGAGGAGATACGCGGCGCGCTCGCGGCCGTATCGGCTCTGGATATAGCCGAACAGCTCGAAAACGGCCTTGACAGCAGGGTCGGCGAAGGCGGCTGTACGCTTTCCACGGGTCAGAAGCAGCTCATATCCTTTGCGAGAGCCGTGCTTGCCGACCCCGATATCCTTATACTCGATGAAGCGACTTCATCTGTCGATACGATAACCGAAAAGAAGATACAGTCGGCTATAAAGAAGCTTACCGGCGGCCGTACGTCGTTCGTTATAGCGCACCGGCTCTCCACGATCGCGGACGCGGACATCATCATAGCTGTAAAGGACGGCATGATCGCGGAACAAGGAACCCATGCGGAGCTGCTGAACAAAAAGGGCGTTTATTACGAGCTGTACACAAGACAGCATGAAGATATAGACAGAGTGGTCACCGACAGAATATGATACGACAGACGTATAGAAAATAAACTGAAAGGTATGTTTATGAAAATTGATCTGAACGAAAACTGGACAATGAAATACAAGGACAGCGTGTATACCTGCGCCGTTCCTTGTTCGCTGTACAAGGTCCTGCTTGATAACAAAGAGATACCCGACCCGTATTACCGCGAGAACGAGTATATTTCCACCGACCTCTGCCGTGAGGACGTGACATTCAGGTGCATATTTGACGCGAGCCCCGAGGTGCTTTCCGCGGATATGCAGCTTATCGTATTCCACGGCATAGACACGCTTGCGGAAGTCCGGGTCAATGGCGAACACGTTCTTGACACCGACAATATGCACCGCATATGGGAACTCGATGTGACCGGAAAGCTGCGTGAATACAACACTCTCGAAGTGCGCATCAAATCGCCGATAAACTACATCGAGGAAGAGGACAGAAAGCGTCATATATGGGGTACCGCCGACTGCATGACGGGATTTATGCACCTGCGGAAAGCGCATTATATGTTCGGCTGGGACTGGGGTCCGAAACTCCCGAATATGGGTATCTGGCGCGGCGTTGAGCTTCGCGCATACAACATCGCGAGAATAGAAAACATTTACTGCGAAGTGAAAAACGAGCTTCCCGCAGAAGCTGCCGACCTGAAAATTACCGCGCTTATCGACAGCAAAAACGATACGGATATTTATTTTGAATGCGAAATAAGCGCTCCCGAAGGCACTACGGTGTTTGACGGGCGGCTCCCCGATGACGGCATCATCCAGATTTCCGAGCCGCAGCTCTGGTGGGTGCGCGGCCTCGGTGAACAGCCGTTATACACTGTCACGCTGAAACTTATCGGCGGGCAGGGCGCCGTTCTCGATACCTGCACCAGACGCATAGGTCTGCGCACTCTAATTATCTCAAAGGACAGGGACGAATGGGGCGAGGAATTCTGCTTCAAGTGCAACGGCGTGAAGGTGTTCGCAATGGGCGCGAACTATATCCCCGAAGATCAGATCGTCACCCGTATGACAAAAGAAAAAACCGCCCGTCTGCTCGAAGACTGCGCGGCGGCTAACTTCAACTTTATCCGCGTGTGGGGCGGCGGCATATATCCGGACGACTGGTTCTACGACAAATGCGACGAGCTCGGACTCATCGTGTGGCAGGACTTCATGTTCGCCTGCTCGGCTTACCGGCTGACAGAGAAGTTCCGGAAAACCGTCGAGGCAGAGATTGCCGACAACATCATACGTCTACGGCATCATCCCTCCCTCGGACTGTGGTGCGGCAACAACGAGATCGAAAGCGCGTGGCTCTACTGGGGTCTGCCCGAAGATCCGGAATGCAGGCGCGACTATCTTACGCTGTTTGAGAAAATTATCCCGAAGCTCGTATATAAATACGACCCGCAGCGTGCGGGCTTCTATCACCCGTCTTCCCCGTCGTCCGGCGGCGGGTTTAAAGAGCCGTGCTCCAACGCGGCGGGCGATATGCACTACTGGGACGTGTGGCACGGCTTCAAGCCGCTCGAGGATTTCCGCAGGTATTATTACCGCTTCTGCTCGGAGTACGGCTTTGAGAGCATACCCGATATAAAGACCGTCCGCACATTTGCGGAGGCCGGTGATCTCGATCTCTGCGGAACGGTGATGCAGGCGCACCAGAAGTGCTCTCTCGGCAACGAAAAGCTGATGTTCTACCTTGCGCAGATGTGCAACTACCCCTACGATTTCGAGAGGCTGATATACTGCACACAGCTCGTGCAGGCGGACTGCATACGCTCGAATGTCGAGCACATGAGACGCGCGAGAGGCCGCTGCATGGGCTCGGCTTACTGGCAGGTAAACGACACGAACCCGGTCATCTCGTGGTCGGGCATCGACTATTACGGGCGCTGGAAAGCCCTGCACTACGCGGCAAAACGCTTCTACGCGCCGATACTTCTGAGCTGCGACGACAGCGACCCGGAACACCCTGTTCTGTATGTCACCAACGATACCCCGAACGCCGAAAAGCTCACGGTATCCTGCCGTGTCAGAAACAACAAAGCCGTGATACTCGGCGAGTTCACGGCTGAGATATATTCGTCTGAAATGTCGGCGGCTTCCGCGCTTGCGCCCGATCTGTCCGGATATTTTACCGATACAAACGACAGGCGCACAAAGTACATCGAGTACACGCTCGAAAGCAGCGGCAAAGTCATAAGCCGCGGTACCACACTGTTCGTGCGCCCGAAGGAGTTTGACTTCCTGCCGGCGGAGGTGAACGCCGATATCGAGGACAGCGGTGACAGCTTCACAATAACGCTGACAGCGGACTGCTTTGCCAAAAGCGTATGCGTATCGTTCAGAAGTCTTGACTGCGTACTATCGGACAACTGGTTCGACATACACGGAAATGAGCCTGCTGCGATAACGCTGCCGAAGCAGGACGGACTGACCGCCGATATGCTCCGCGAACAGCTCGGAATACGGAACTACTGATCTGTGATCCCGTTATCATTTTCCGCTGTCGTTATATCCGACAGTGTCAAGTATCGTGTCGAGCAGCTTCATGTTCTTTATTGAGAACTCTTCGGTGACAAGCGGCACTGCCCTGCCCCGTATGCTTGCGTTCATGTTCTCGGCTTCGAGGGTGTAATTCGATACGGAAGTTACGGTCTCGGTGCGGATATCGCGCTCCCAGCCCTGCTTCTTTATCGTCACGCTGAAGGAGAGCTCTCCGCCCGCGTTGTATTCCACATCGGAGCGGATATGACCCTTCGAGCCGTGAACGAACAGCCTGTCATATCTGTCGCAGGTGTCTGTACCGAGTATCATTCCCGTGTTGAACGAGGCTCTCGCGCCGTTCTCAAAGCCTATGAGCACTCCGGCAAGATAGTCCACGCCGGTGCTGTCGAGCTCCGCGTCCGCCTTGACGTACTTTATCGGCGAGTCGATAAGCGACAGTATCATCGAGGTGCAGTAGCAGCCGACATCATAGATAGCGCCGCCGCCGAATTCCTTGTGCAGTCTGAAATCATCGGAATAGCACTGCGTGAGGAATGCGGTGTCGATGTAGTCCACCGAGCCGATCTCCCCGCCCGCAACGATGCTTCTCAGCTTCTCCATATAGGGGCTGTGCAGATACGCAAACGCCTCCATAAGTATGACGCCGTTCTCCTTTGCGGCGGCGAACATACGGCGAAGCTCCGCCTCGTTCATCGCTATGGGCTTTTCGCAGAGAACGTGCTTGTGCGCGTTGAGGGCTTTTATCACCCATTCGCAGTGAATGTCGTTCGGCAGCGGGATATATACGGCTTCGACCTCCGGGTCGGCGAGCAGCGCGTCATATCCCTCATACGCCTTTTCAAACCCGAAGCGCTCCTTGAAGGACTCCGCCTTTCTGAGGCTTCTGCCTGCTATCGCGTACAGTTCGCAGCCTTCTGCCGCTTTCATACCCGGAATGGTACAGCCTGCCGCGATACCCGCTGTTCCCATTACTCCCCATTTTACCTTTTCAGACATAGTAGTTCTCCTTAATTACGCTCTGTGGAAGAGCTTTTTTAACGCGTCAGCCAGCGCGAGATAAACAAAACCGATAATGATGAGAAAGATCAGTATCGCGATTATCCACCACACACATCCCATAAAAGGAAGCCCGTCGGTAAATCCTACCGCGCCTGCGGGACTGCCCCAGTTGAGGAAGAAGTAAGGATATCTGAGCCCCGGCGCGAATTCCCAGCCGTTTATGTACCCGATCCCCGCAAATACCGCGTAAAGCAGCGGCGGCACAGTCACCCATAGAACGCTGAGCTTTCTGATGTTCCCGCTTATGCCCGTGACGAAGAAGTCAACGACCGCAGCTATCGGCACAACAACGTGCGTGAGGATGTTCTGTATGTTCCATGCCGCATCGCCCATTGTCGGAGCGAGCACGAAGCAGAAAACGACACCGGTCAGCGTTATCGAGACCGTTCCCACGAATTTGATGATGTACCACACAGCGGGCACAGGCTTTTTTCCGGACATTACAAACAGCCCGATAAGGCTGATGACCGCGACCGCGATATTTGACTGTATCGTGAAGAACATAAACACGTTCGCGCCGCCCATAAATGAGTCCTTCCCCGCATACCAGCTGAGGAATGTACCTATGACGGCGGACAGGAATACCGTTATTTTCAGTACCGCAGATATTAGCTTCTGCGGTTTTGTTATTTCGTTCATGACGCAGGACCTTCTTTCATTCGTTCTGTTGATATTATAACATTATCCGGGCAGTGATATCTATCAATATTATTGTGTTTTTGTCAATAATATGGCACTCGGAAAACAAAAAGTTTTCCGTATCACTGACAGCTCTTCCGGCTTTCTTCCGCTATTGCTTTTTTAATCCGTATATGATATAATGTTCAGGTAAAACCAAAGAGCGAAGGCGCAGAAAAGAGAACATAAATGGACATTAAAGCAAGTATTGCGGAAACGAAGCGGGAATTTGAAGCGAGCTTCGCGTCGGGAGTATTTTATGACCGGCAGACGCAGAATTCGGAGCATCTTGAAAAGATACAGGAATTCATAAATATCCGTGACGGAATGAACATACTCGACCTCGGCACGGGCAGCGGGTATCTTACTTTTCCGATCGCCGGAAGAAATCCCGGCTGCACTGTCACCGGGCTTGATATCGTCAGCAATACGCTTGAAGTCAACCGTGAAAAAGCCGCAGCAGAAAGACTTGAAAACCTGTCGTTCGTGAACTACGACGGTATTGATTTTCCGTTTGAGTCCGGCACTTTTGATCTGATCGTCACAAGGTACTCACTGCACCATTTCCCCGATATCGGACAAAGCATCGGAGAAGTGAGCAGAGTTCTGAAACCCGGAGGAATGTTCTTTATCTCCGACCCCTGCCCGAACGACTGCGATACCGGGCGGTTTGTCGATGACTATATGCGCATGAAAAAAGACGGTCATATAAAATTCTACACAAAGGACGAGTGGCTCTCGTTATGCGGACAGCACGGACTGAAATACGCGGACGGTTTTGACAGCAGTCTGCGCTTCCCGAGGAAGAAGGAGCTGTCTCCCGGATACGAAGATATTCTCCGCAGACACGATAAAGCCGTTATCGAAAGCTATGACTTTGCCGAGGCCGACACGGAACTGTATATCACGGAGCGCGTAAACAATATTCTGTTCGTTAAGGAGCAAACATAATGAGCATAAGAATGGCATATTCTGCGGATGCCGATGTTGTCCGCAGGATCACCCATGAAACAATAAAGACGATAAAGGTCGTTATGTCATAAACAGAACCGGAGGCAATTATGTTTTGGTCGCAGTTCGGCGGCAAGACACCTACGCCGGAGCAGTTCATAGTGGCTCTTTCAGCTGCCACAAAAGCGAGACTCGCATAAAAAGAATCCTCGGCATTTCTACCGAGGATTCAGATGGAGAGAAAAAACTCTTCAATACTTTTTATAATGTGATTTAGCGAAGGACTTTTTCGGTTGTTTATTATTCATATCCTCCGAGCCTTTCCTGTCATCTTATAGTAGCGATCTTTATCCTCATACATTCTCTTGTCCGCAATTTCCTGAAGCGCGTTCATATCTCCGTCAAAATGTTCTGCAAAGGCGATACCGATAGAGGCACTGACCTTGACCCCTGCCAGATAATCTTTTACAAGACGGACATCGCTTTCAATTTCTGCTTCTCCGAAATCCTGTAATACAACAAGAAATTCATCACCGCCGGTACGGAACACTCGCTCCACGCCGAACTCATTCGCAAGAGCGTGTGCGGTCTCGATTATCAGACGGTCTCCAGCGCCGTGACCCTCTGTATCGTTCGCCTGCTTGAGTCCGTTAACATCGGCAAGTATCAGCCCTACCGAGCCACCGCGGGTAAACATAGAGTTCAGCTTTCTTTCAAAGGCGTTGCGGTTCATAACTCCCGTAAGCTGGTCGCTGAAGGACATCTTCGTAAGGAAGATGCTTTCCTCCTTTTCGCTGTAAACGCAGTTGAGACGGGTATTAAAGCCGTTATGCACTGCGAGCATCATCTCACGGCAGGTCTCATATCCGCAAGCGGAGCAGTTTATCTGCCTTGAATGTTTATCTTCCTTGTGCATTGACAGATAAATCGCTTCTGCCTGTTCATCATCGGGATAAGAAACAGAACAGGCGGCACTCTTGTCTGTGAACACCGTCATATAATCTTCAATATCGAGACAGGCAAACTGCCTGTTCAGATTTTCAAGCCTCTGTTCACAAGTAAGCGATGGGTTCCACGGAGAATCGGGCGTATAGTTCTTGCTTTCTGCTCTGATGTCGTTTATTTCGGAAATCCCTTTATCCTCACGATCTTCCTCGTCTATCTTGGCTGTGCCTTCAAGGCAGCCCTCGCGGCAGTTGAGCGCGTCAAACAGGACATATGGCAGTGTTTTTTCCGCGATCTTACTTCTGTTCTTTACAAAACGCTGATAAAGATAGGTCTTTCCGGAAACGACACGCACAGGCGTATCATCGCCCATGAACCACTTTATGTTGTCCGCAAGTCCGCCCGGCGCCGGATAGAACGAACCGAGACCGGACTCGTTTTCTTCCGCCGCGTCTTCCGCAGTAATATTGTGGTCATTGATGTATTCCACCAACTTCGGGAATGTAAGATTATACTGTATAAGCTCAGGAAACCTGTCCATTTCCGTCCGCTTGGCGATGCACGGACCGATAAAAGCGAATTTGTCTGAAATGCCGAGTGTTTTTCTGAAATATGTCGCGGCGCACATCATAGGGCTTTTTACCGGCATAAGATGCGGTATGAGATCCGGCATCCAATGCTCTACATAGGCTGTTACGACCGGACAGGCGGTGGATATTCTTCCGGTCATTCCTTTTTCTCGTATAAGCTTAATATATGCCCACGTGCAGATATCTGCGCCGAGTGACACCGGTAATATCCGCCTGACCCCCAGTGCTTTGAGCGCACCGAGAATTTTCCTGTACTCCGAAGGATACTTTGCTTCAAAAGCGGGTGCAATAAGAACGGATACAGCTTCGCCGTTTTTCAGATCGTCAAACAGACGAACCGTGTCGTCCCGATAGTCTCTCGCATTATGTGTGCATACGTCGATGCAGGCACCGCAGTTTATGCAGCGTTCGGCATTGATAGCTATGGCATTGTGATCCGGTCGATTGTACGAAACAGAAGCGCCAAATGAACAACATATTCGCACGCACTTGTTACAGCCTATGCAGTTGTCATTGGTGTAGATCAATCCGTTTTCCATAATAAAACCTCTTTTGTGTATAAACTCCTGTCTGTGGGAAAATGCTGTGTCTCTTTGTTTTCAACTTAAGGGCACCTCTAAAAACCTCTTGCCGCCCATTCGCGCCGCCCTTTAGCCGTCATATTGCACATAAATTTCTTGAAATACGCCAGTATTCCTGCAAAATTTCTGTACAATCTGCCGACTAAATGCCGGCACGCCTGAACGACAATAGGTTTTTAGAGGAGCCCTTATGAAAATTATACAATTTTTCGGTGTTAAATTATTACAATATGGTAACAAAACTTGACAAAACAGCAGAAAATGTAGTATTATTACTAAAGGAGCGGGGGCTTACCCTCTCCACGGCGGAGAGCTGTACCGGCGGGCTTATCTCTGCGGAGATAACCTCGGTATCCGGCTCGTCGGACGTGTTCGGATTCGGAGTATGCACCTATGCGAACGAAGCAAAAATGAAGCTTCTCGGCGTGCGGGAGGAGACTCTTGCAACTGTCGGCGCGGTGTCCGAGGAAACTGCGGTACAGATGGCTGAAGGCGCAAGACGGCTCTCCGGCGCGGATATCGCAGTCTCGGTGACCGGGATAGCGGGTCCCACCGGCGGCACCCCGGACAAACCGGTCGGAACGGTGTATATCGGGTTCTCGTCGGAAAAGCGCACCTTCGCCAAGCGGTACCTGTTCACGGGGAAAGACTTTCCGGAAGCAAAGGACAGCCGCGAGGCTATAAGATACGAGACCGCGTTCACCGCGTTACAGACTGTAATTACAGAAACAGAAAAGATATAATAAGGAGACAGTTATGGCAGGCTTTGCAAAAAGACCTCACAGGAAAACTAACCCTTCCCACGCGGAAAAGGAGTTTGACTCGCCGGTCGAGCAGGACGCGGGCGGCGACAGCTACATCACCGCGAGCTACTTCGACGATGACGACGACGATGACGACATTCCCGATACAAGAAAGACTAAAAGAGCCAAGCACAAGCTTGTTTACGACGACGACGAGTATAAGAAGGAGAAGAAGCCGAACATCTTTGTCCGTGCTCTTCGTGCAATATTCCCGGTAAAGGGCGACGGCGTGGCGGAATCCGTCCGCAAGGTGATATTCGACGTGGCAGTGGTCGCGTTCGTGATAACCGGCGGCTCGGTGCTGTACGATATACTCAACGAACAGTGGCAGAAGGACAAGGTTGACGTTGTCATATCCGACATCTATGACACCGGCGAGGGCGAAAAATCCGAGGAAAAAGTCAAGGACGCTATCAAGGTAAAGCTCAACCTCACAGACAACGATATAGAAGAGATCGAAGCGAAAAAGCCCGGTATTCAGGCAAGCTTCCTCGGTCTGTACTCCCAGAACTCCGATATCGTGGGCTGGGTAAGGCTCGGCGACAAGAACGACCCGATAGTCAATATCGACTACCCGGTAATGCAGGCGGCGGACAACGACTACTACCTCGACCACAACTTCTACCGCGACAAGACCGCCCGCGGCGCGATATTCGCGGACTACCGCAACAAGTTCGATAACGGCGAGCTTTCCGGCAACACCGTGCTGTACGGACACAATATGTGGAACGGTGACACGATGTTCGCAAAGCTCTCGCGTTACTACGACGGCGGCGTTCCCAAGGGCGAGACCACGGATTACCTCAAATTCTACCGCGAGCACCCGACGATCACCTTCAACACGCTGTACGACAACTCGGAATGGAAGGTATTCGCGTGCGTGCTGTTCAATACGCAGGAGGAGCTCGGCGAAGTCTATCCGTACATCAATGTGCGTGAGTTCGCTGGCGTGGGCGAGTTCAACGGCTTCATACTCGACATCATGGACAGAAGTGTGCTCTGGACGGACGTTGACCTCCAGTACGGCGACAATATCCTTACAC
>JAEEGH010018573.1_pt1 | contig 14676 bp, 10 predicted proteins | sample 9134181 | NCBI WGS metagenome assembly JAEEGH01 (sample SAMN16246544, study PRJNA631951) | gut metagenome | biome: gut microbiome; feature: rumen; material: DP-attached | host: Bos | place: Iran: Karaj | collected 2018-10 | reverse complement strand
TAACAGCAACACAATAAGCAAGCTCTACGCCGAGCAGTGCGACACCTACGTCGAGGTGCCTGACACTTGGCAGTTCATCACCGTGGGCAAAGGCAAGAAAGCCAAGGAGCAGATGCTCATCACCAGCGAGCGCGACGGCTACCGTCACATCTACCTCTACGGAATGGATGGCAAGCTCGTCAAGCAGGTAACCAGCGGCAACTATGAGATTTGCGATGTCCCCGGCATCGATGTCAAGAACCAGCGCCTCTACTACACCAGCCGTGAGCACGGTGCCATCAACAAGAGCCTCTTCGTCACCGGCTTCGACGGCAAAAAGAAGAAATGCCTGAATTATAGCCAATCGAATATAATCAGCATATACCCCAACTTCATCGGCACCGATTACTCCTTCACCAAAGACTTTAACGCCCCCACAAGCGGCGGCACCTATAACGCCACCTTCAGCGATGGCTGCAAATACTATATCTGCACCTACAGCAATGCCAACATGGCACCGGCTTACACGCTGCATGACGCCAATGGCAAACTGATCAAAGTGCTGCAGGACAACGCTGACCTGCAAAAGAAGATGTCCGACTACGGCACCAGCCACAAGCAGTTCGGCACCTTCACCACCTCAACCGGCACCGAGCTGAACTACTACACCATCAAGCCTGCCGACTTCAACGCCAACAAGCGCTACCCGGTGCTTATCTACGTCTACGGCGGTCCCGGCAACCAGCAGGTCTCGAACAGCTACGGCTACAGCGACTACTACTGGTATCACATGCTGGCCGAGAAGGGCTATGTGGTCTTCTGCTTCGACGGTCGCGGTACGGGCGGCCGTGGTGCTCAGTTCAAGAAGCAGACCTACGGCGACCTGGGGCGCATGGAGTGCGAGGATGCAATAGAGGCTGCACGCTGGCTGGGCCAGCAGAGCTGGGTGGAGAAGGAGCGCATAGGCATATGGGGCTGGAGCTTCGGCGGCTACCTGAGCACGCTGAGCCTGCTGAAGGGCAACGATGTGTTCAAGATGGCCATAGCTGTGGCTCCGGTGATGAACTGGCGCTACTACGACAACATATACACCGAGCGCTTCCTCGGCCTGCCGAAGGACAACGCCAAGGGGTACGACGAGAACTCGCCGCTGAACTATGCCGAGCGGCTGCAGGGCAACTACCTGCTGATACACGGCACGGGCGACGACAACGTGCACTTCCAGAACTCGGCCGAGATGGTGGAGAAGCTGGAGAACGCGGGCAAGCAGTTCGAGTTCCGCATCTACCCCAACAAGAACCACAGCATATACGACGCCACCGGCAACACGAGGCTCAACCTCTACCAGCTGATGACGGACTTCATAATGAGAAAACTATAATGCAATGAAAAAGATATTTCTATTGGGTTTAATGGGTTTGATGGGCATTATGGGCGCCCACGCGCAGCTCGACCTGGGAGCGCGCGCCAGCGTCGGCCTCGCCACCATCAGCGACGACCTCTCCACCAAGTCGCCCATCTTCGGCGCCGGCGTAGGCGGGTACCTGAACATAAACTTCACCAACACGGAAAGCGTGGCCGGACAGTTCCTGTATCTGCAGACGGGCCTTAACCTGAACCGCCGAGGGAGCAACTTCCACGAGGTGCTGGAGAACGAGAACACCATGAGTGTCCGTGACGGCTACTACCACGCCTACTACCTGCAGCTGCCGATACTGGTGGGCTTCCACATGGAGCTGCCCATACGCAGCTCGGGGCATGTGGTAGGCATCATAGCCGGACCTACTGTGAACCTTGGTCTGTTCGGGCGTTACAAGGACCGCATTGTGTCGCCCGGCAACCCGTCACCAGCGGCCAACTATGATAACAGCATCACCAATACGCCATCCATCACAATCACCGACAATATGTCCGATGCAGAGGTGGCGGCAGTGCGCGCCGCAGAGGTGGCGGCAAAAGCGGAAGCACGGCGACAACGCCAAGTATTCAACCACCTGCGCCGCCTTGATGTAGGCGTCATGGTGGGCCTCACCTACGAATACGGCCCGTGGAATGCTATGATTTACGTGGACCACGGCTTCATGGCCACAACGACCGAACCCGACATACTGCGCATAATCACCCAGAGTGTGATGGGCGGCGACCAAGGCCTCAAGACAGACATACCAAGGGGTTTCAACACGGCCGTAATGATCGGCATAGGATACTCCTTTATTAATTCCAAGGACAGATAAATGGTAAGAGTAAGATTTGCCCCGTCACCTACGGGGCCACTGCACATCGGGGGCGTGCGCACAGCCCTCTACAACTACCTCTTCGCGCGCCAGAACGGCGGCAAGATGATACTGCGCATCGAGGACACCGACCAGACACGCTTTGTGCCGGGTGCAGAACAATACATCATCGAGGCCCTCGACTGGCTGGGCATAGAGTTTGACGAAGGCGTGCATATCGGCGGCCCCTACGGTCCCTACCGCCAGAGCGACCGCAAGCCCATGTACCGCCAGTATGCCGACCAGCTGATACGCGACGGCTGGGCCTACTACGCTTTCGACAAGCCCGAAGCCCTCGACGCCAAGCGCAAGGAATACGAATCACAGAAAAAGACCTTCCAGTACGACTGCACCACACGCGGCACTATGGACAACAGCCTCAGCCTGGGCATGGAGGAGGCTCAGCGCCGCATAGACGCCGGCGAGCCATACGTGGTGCGCTTCATGTTCCCAGACGACATCGACATCACGGTACACGACCTGATACGTGGCGACGTGACGATGAACAGCCGTCTGCTCGACGACAAGGTACTCTTCAAGAGCGACGGCATGCCCACCTACCACCTGGCCAACATCGTAGACGACCACACGATGGAGATAACCCACGTCATACGTGGCGAGGAGTGGCTGCCAAGTGCACCGCTGCACGTGATGCTCTACAAGGCTTTCGGCTGGCAGGCGCCGCAGTTCGCCCACCTGCCCCTGCTACTCAAGCCCGAGGGCAACGGCAAGCTCAGCAAACGCGACGGCGACCGTCTCGGCTTCCCCGTCTTCCCGCTGGAGTGGCACGACCCCAAGAGCGGTGAGGTGAGCAGCGGCTACCGCGAGCAGGGCTATCTGCCACAGGCGGTGGTCAACATGCTGGCCCTCATGGGATGGAACCCAGGTACCGAGCAGGAGCTAATGAGCATGGACGAGCTCATCAAACTCTTCAACATAGAGCATGTGAGCAAGAACGGCGCACGCTTCAACCTTGAGAAAGCCAAGTGGTTCAACCACGAGTACTTCCAGACCCTCAGCGATGAGCAGGTAGCCGCCTACCTTGAGAAGCAGCTCGGCGAACGCGGCATCAGCGCCGACCACGACTATGTGGTGAATGTAGCTGGCTTGATGAAGGAGCGTATCACCTTCCCAAGCGAACTGTGGGACACCTGCAGTTACTTCTTTGTGGCACCGACGGAATACGACCCCGCCGCCATCAAGAAGCGCTGGAAAGCCGGCATGACCACCCACATGGCCAAGGTGATAGAGATACTCAACACAGTGCCATTCGAGTACGACGCCCTGCACCAGGCACTCCTCGAGGACTACATCAAGGGCAACGGCCTCAACATGGGCTCGGTGATGAACTCCCTGCGTCTCGCCGTGGTAGGCAAGACTGTGGGACCCGACATGCTGACGCTCGTCATGATGCTCGGCAAAGAGGAGACTACACGCCGCGTGCAGCGCGCCATAGACACCATCGGAGAAGTAAGCGAACAATAAAAAAGACATACAATGAACATCAAGCACATTATCCTAACGGCAGCGGCTTTGCTGACCCTCGGCATGACCGCCTGCAACAACAACGGAAAAGAAAACCCCGAAGCCACCCCCGTCGTCGCCCCTGAAGGCGGACTGAAGATAGCCTACGTAGACACCGACACGCTGATGGCCAAGTACCAGTATGCCATCGACCTAGAGGAAGAACTACGCGCCTACAAGGACCAGCAGGAGAAGTACTACCAGCAGCAGATGACGCAGTTCCAGACCGACTACAACAACTACCTGCAGACCGGTGCCAGCATGACTCTCACACAGCAGCAGGCCAAGGAGGCCGAGCTGAAGCAGCGCATGGAGAAAATGAGCACACTTGAGCAGGAACTCATGGCCAAAGTCGCCGAGCGTCAGCTAAGCGAAAACACCAAGCTGCTCAACGCCATCTTCGCCTTCATACGCGAGTACAACGCCGCCAACCAGCAGTTCGACGTCATCCTGCGCAAGAGCTTCAACGACACGCCGGTGCTCTACGCCAACCCAGCAATGGACATCACCGACGAGATACTCGCCGGCCTGAATGAAGAATACAAGAACGTCAAGGGCAAGAAGTGATCAACGGCTGAAGCGCCCACGCAACTGTGTGAACGTCTGACGGCGCAAGAGGTAATACTCTATCAGCAAAGTACCCTGATACACTTGCGAGACAGCGTGTGGCTTAATGGCCGCACGCTTTTCTTTCAGCTCTTCACGCCACGCGCGGAACTCCTTGTGAGCCTTGCGTACGGCACGATACTCGCCCAAATGGCCTTCCATCAGGAACTTCACCGCCGCAACACGGTCGAGGAACATGCGCAGCCGCAACACCTTGTCGCGCCGCTCGTCGGGCAGGTTCTTGTAGAGCATGGAGAGGTTGTTGCGGAAGTTCAGCTGTGTCTTGAAGGGATTGCTCTTCGGCAACGTGCCGCCACCCACATGGTATAGCTTCGACTGCGGACAGTAAGCCACCCTGTAGCCGGCATTGTGCACACGCCAGCAGAAGTCTATCTCCTCCATGTGGGCGAAGAAGTCGGCATCGAGGCCACCCAGCTCATGCCACACGCTGGCACGCACAAACATGGCGGCGCCTGTGGCCCAGAAGATATCGCAGTCGTCGTCATACTGCCCATGGTCAGTCTCGAGGGTGTTGAAAAGGCGCCCACGGCAGAAAGGATAGCCGTAGCTGTCGATGAAGCCACCGGCTCCACCGGCATACTCAAAGGAGTCCTTGCGGTCATACATCATCAGTTTTGGCTGCATCACAGCAATCTTGCTGTTGGCATCCATGATGCGTATAACGGGCTCTATCCATCGCGGTGTGCATTCCACATCGCTGTTCAGCAGCACGTAATAGTCGGTCTCCACCTGAGCAAGGGCTTTGTTGTAGCCTCCGGCAAAGCCGTAGTTGCGGTCGAGGCGCACCAGAGGCACCTCTGGATAGTTCTGCTGCAGGAAAGCCAGCGAGTCGTCGGTGGAGCCGTTGTCGGCCACCACCACCTCGGTGTTGTAGTCGGTGTCCAACACCGAGAAATGCTGTCCGTGGGAGTATTTGACCACCGACGGCATGAAGCGTTCCAACATGCCGCGGCCGTTCCAATTGAGTATGACTATTGCTACTTTCATTGTTCAGGATGTTTCAGTTTCCAGCGGCGGTGGCTCCACAGCCACAACTCCGGCCGCTGCCGTATCTGCTGCTCCAGGGTGCGTGCGTAGCGCTCCACGATGGCGTACTGAGGCTCCTCCTGCGGGTGTTCGCTGAAGTGGCTGAAGGTGACCTCGTAGTAGCCGCGGCGCACACGGTTCACGGTGTAGTAGACGACGGGGTAGTTATATTTGCGTGCAAAATGCTCGGCGCCATAGAGGAATGCCGTGTCCTGGTTGAGGAATGTGGTCCAGTAGCTCTTCACGGGGTTAGACGGCGACTGGTCGCCAAGCATCATCAGGGCGCAGGGCACACGGTGACGGTGGTAGAACTCCACCACCTGGCGCACGTCGCGCTGGTCCACCACTTCGGTGCCGTAGCGTATGCGTTTCTTAGCTATATAGGGACCTGTTATCTTGTCGTTCAGCGGCTTGCCGACGCCGATACCATGGTGCAGCAACTGCATGTTGAGCGAGCTGACCATATACTCCCAGTTGCCATAGTGCGCCGACAGCAGCACGATGCTCTGTCCGCGCTCATAGTAGCGGTCCACCAGCTGGCGGTTGGTGAAGCGGTAACGGCGCTTGATGGATGCTGGCGAGGCATACATGTTGTGCACAAACTCCACCGCAATGTCGGCCAGGTAGCGGTAGTAGCGGCGTTCAATTCCCCTACGCTCCGCCTCGTCCTTTTCCGGGAAGGCGTTGGCGAGGTTACGCCTCACCACCTCGCGGCGGTAGCCCACGAGGTAGTAGATAATCAGGTATACTATGTCAGCCAGCAAGCGCATCGGCCTCAATATCCGCGGTTAAATTGTTCCCCCACTTCGCCTATGACGTCCTCGGGCAGCTGCTGACGGCAGAGGCGTCGTTCCCAGCCTATCTCCTGCACTTCGCCGCGGGCGTTGCTGTTGAGCAGCAGGTAGTAGCCCGAGCGGTGCTCGTCCCAGAAGAGGAACACTCGGTTGGGGTCGTCGGTTTCAAGCTTGTTGTAGCGCCACAACTGGTAGGGCAGGTAGTAGACATGTCCCTGCGAGGAGCCGGCGATGCCGTCGGTGGGAGCCTGGCCCTCATTGGCCTGCATGGTGTTGAAGGGCTGTATCTGGTTGCTGCCGATCTTGTTGGCGCCCACGTAGTTCTTCTCGTCGCGCACATAGTCGGGCGGACCGTACTGCAGGTACACGCGGCCGAAGTCGGTGTGTATGCCCGGCGTGCGCGGGTAGCTGAAGTGCTCCTGCACGTAGTCTATACGCTCCTTATACTTGAGCCATGCCGCCTCAGGGGCCATGGCGTCGCGTGCCGTCCAAAATCGGTAGAGGAACGCCTGCTTCTCCTCAAGGCCGGGGCGCTTGATGAGCTCGCGCGAGACCTCCTTCTCAAGGTCCGACGCAATGGGATAGAGGCCGTCGAGGTATATGTTCAGCTGGTTCTCGTCGGTGTACTTGCCAGCGAAGGTCATGGCGAAGTCGCTCATCTCCTTGGCTTTCACACCGGGGTTGGAACGGTAGAACGACACCTTCTTGTACATCATCGTCTGGTTGTCGCGATTGCGCAACTCGACGACGAGGTTGTAGTTGCCGGAGGCCAGCTCTTTGATGTCAAGGCTGCCGTATACGGGCACCACCGAGGCGCTGTTCTTGCGGCTGGCCGTCTGCATGCCTTCGATGCGGGCACCCGTCTCGGCGCGCTCGATGTAGGCAAGGGTGAGGAAAGGCTTGCGGCCCACCTCGCGCTCGATGTTGTATATCTCGTAGTAGAAGTTCAGCTGCTCCACCTGCTCGGGGTAAAAGTCGCTGACGTAGGGTTCCATGTCGTAGCCGCCGCGAGAGAGTATGTTGCCCTCCCCCACCGTGGGTGTGGCGTCGGCCATCAGCTGCAGGCTCGACATTGCGGGGTGATTGCCGTCGTAGTTCACCACCACCTTCTCCACCACCCTTGCCGGGCGGGAGTCTTCGCTGCTCTTGTCGCGCAGGGTGAGCTCAATCTCGTAGATGCCGTTGGGCAGGGCGAAGCGCTGAACGTCGAGGAAGCTGAAGTCCAGCTCGTCGAGGCTGCCCACCGTAGGGCTGCCGAGGGCGTACTTCTTGACGTATACCACGGAGTCCTGCTGGCGAGCCACGAGGGTCACCTCAACGGTGGCCTTGTACACTCCCGAGGGTTGCTGCACGAAGCCCACCGTCCAGGCGTCGACCTGCAGGTAGGTCTCCATGTATGGGCGGTCCTCCTGCGGCAGGTAGAAGGTGCTGTAGCCGAACAGAGCCTGCATCTGGGCCTGCGCGCCTGAGAATGCCATTAGCAAACAAATCAAAAGACAATGCCTGCGGCATATTCCCCGTAGGGGATTTCTCTTAATCGAACCTATATTCTTCATAACTCTTATCTGTGTTATCTGCTAACTGTCAGCTTATCGGCCAGCGGCGGTCGAGGCCGAAGCTGACGGGTGCCACCTTGAGCTGCGGGGCGAACTGGAGGCGTTTCCACTCGTTGCGCGCCACGCCGCGCAGCACGCGCTGCACAAGCTCGCGGTCGTAGCCTTCGTCGACGATCTCGTCCTCGCAGAGGTCTTCGTCGAGGAAGAGACCGAGTATGGCGTCGAGCACCGCGTAGTCGGGCAGCGAGTCGCTGTCCTTCTGCCCGGGGCGCAGTTCGGCGCTGGGGGCTTTGGTGATGCTGTTCTGCGGTATGCGGATGCCGTCGCGGTTGATCCACTCGCTGAGCTGGTACACTTCGGTCTTGTAGAGGTCGCCAATCACCGCCAAGGAGCCGCAGGAGTCGCCGTAGAGGGTGCCGTAGCCCATGGCGGCCTCGGAGCGGTTGGTGGTGTTGAGCGCCAAGGCGCCGAACTTGTTGGCGTAGCTCATCACCAGGGTGCCGCGTATGCGTGCCTGCAGGTTCTCCTCGGTGACGTCCTCGGCGCGGTCGCCGAATACGGGCTTGAGGCTCTCGCGGAACTGGTCGAACATTGGCTTGATGGGCACGATGTCGTAGCTCATGCCTAGGTTGTGTGCCAGGTCCTCGGCGTCGCGCACCGAGTGGTCGGTGGAGTATTGGCTCGGCATGAGGAGGCCATGCACGTTTTCGGCCCCGAGGGCGTCGACGGCGAGCGTGGCCACGAGGGCCGAGTCGATGCCGCCGCTGAGGCCCAGCACAGCACGGCGCAGGCCGTTCTTGGCAAAGTAGTCGTGCAGGCCGCACACCAGGGCCTTGTAGACGAGCTCCACGGCCTCGGGCTTCTCGTCCTCGATGGTCTCTATCTGCTGCATGTCGACGGTGCAGCATCCTTGCTCGAAGTAGGGCATCTGGCACAGCACGCCGCCCGCGGCGTTCATGGCCATTGAGCCGCCGGCGAAGAGGTAGGGGCCTTCGCCGCCGGTGCGGTTGACGTAGACGAGGCCCGCGTTGAGGGTCTCGACGATCTTGCTCATGCGGTAGCGAGTGCGGTAAGGACGCTGGTAGTCAAACACCTGGCCGCCGCAGCACACCACCACGTCGGGCTGTTCCACATGGCCTTTGGAGAGCTCCTTGAGGTCCTCGTAGAAGCCTATGGCTATGCGCTGGTCGTGGAAGTCGATGACTTGCACGCCCTCGCCGCGCACGAAGCAGCGCTGCTCGTCGGTGGTGAGGTATTTCTTGGTGACGACGCCGCGTATGGCGCAGTTCTGCACGAACACTATGGCGTTGCAGAGGCCTTTGTCCTGAATCTGCAGGGGCATGCCGACGAGGAAGGCGCGGTGCTCGGAGAGTTCTATCAGACGCTGCAGGGCGGCCTGTGCGCGCTTCTGCAGGTCGGTGTAGCCGGCGGCGGCGAACAGCGGAGTGCCGCAGATGGTGCATGCCGGGAAGACGGTGAGCAGAGCTTCGCGCGAAGCCTCGGCCTCAAGCTCGGCGGCAATCCATTCAAGGTTATCCTCAGGCTTGAGCGTAAGGATGTCATGCTGAACGATATGTATCTTCATGGTTTTTATATTTTCCAAGTTATTATAACGCAGACAACGGGATTATATTGTGCGCCGAGATAATGTTTTTATCAAATTTCATTTTCTTGCCAAAACAACCAAGCCGATGCCTATCCGGTAAGGCAGTTCTTCAGTACTTCAACGATACTTTTACAGTAGTTCTTCAGTGGAACACTGAAATACTACTGAAGAACTGCTGTACCGACTCCGTAGGGGAGCCGATGGAGTTTTGAGTTATGATTTATGAGTTTTGAGTTATGAGTTTTTTATGGGGTGTTGTAGCCGTTTAGTAGCCGTTTAGTAGCCGTTTAGGTGGGGTTTTGAAAAAAAAAATTTATGCCGGCATACAATAAATTAAATATATATACGTTTTAGCATCAGAATAATCCTCATAATACGGACAAAAACAACCCGATATATGAAAAATCTTGTTATTGTTGAGTCGCCTGCCAAGGCGAAAACCATCGAGAAATTCCTGGGCAAGGACTACACGGTGAAGTCGAGTTACGGCCACATCCGCGACCTGGCCAAGAAGGAGATGAGCATTGACGTAGATGACAACTACGAGCCGCAGTACCAGATTAGCGACGACAAGAAGTCGCTGGTGAGCGAGCTGAAGAAAGCCGTGAAGGAGGCCGACAAGGTGTGGCTGGCGTCCGATGAGGACCGCGAGGGAGAGGCCATCGCCTGGCACCTTCAGGAGACGCTGAAGCTTGACCCGAAGACTACGCAGCGCATAGTGTTCAACGAGATTACCAAGACGGCAATCCTGCACGCCATCGAGAACCCGCGCCAGATAGACATGAACCTCGTCGACGCGCAGCAGGCCCGCCGAGTGCTGGACCGCCTGGTGGGCTACGAGATAAGCCCCATACTGTGGAGCAAGATCAAGCCTGCGCTGAGCGCCGGCCGCGTGCAGAGTGTGGCGGTGCGCCTGATAGTGGAGCGCGAGGAGGAGATCAAGAACTTCGTCAGCAAGCCTTACTTCCGCGTGACGGCGGTGTTCCACCCGCTGGAGAGCGGCAAGACCCTCAACGCGGAGCTGAGCCGCCACTACGATACCGCCGAGGAGGCCGAGGCCTTCCTGCACAGCATCGTTGGTTCAAACTTCAAGATTAGCAAGATTGAGACCAAGCCTGCCCGCCGCACGCCGGCGCCGCCGTTCACCACCAGCACCCTGCAGCAGGAGGCCAGCCGCAAGCTGGGCTTCAGCGTGGCACGCACCATGCAGGTGGCACAGCAGCTGTACGAGAGCGGATATATCACCTACATGCGTACCGACAGCGTGAACCTCAGCGAGCTGGCCTTAGGCATGGCCAAGAAGGAGATCGAGAGCCAGTACGGCCCCGAATATGTCAAGACCCGCCGCTACCAGACCAAGACCAAAGGCGCCCAGGAGGCCCACGAGGCCATACGCCCCACCAACCTGGAGGCACAGACCATCAACACAGAGAGCGCCCAGCGCCGCCTCTACGAGCTTATCTGGAAGCGCACCGTCGCCAGCCAGATGGCCGACGCCGAGATGGAGAAGACAGAGATTGAAATCACCATAAGCAACTCCAGCCTCACCTTCGGCTGCACCGGCGAGCAGGTGAAGTTCGACGGCTTCCTGAAGGTGTATATGGAGAGCACCGACGACGAGGACGACAGCCAGACTCAGTCGCTGCTGCCCAAGCTGCCCGAAGGCACTCTGCTGACTATGGAATGCTGCGAGGCCGCCGAGCACTACACGCAGCACCCGCCGCGCTACACCGAGGCCAGCCTGGTGAAGAAGCTCGAGGACCTCGGCATCGGCCGCCCGTCGACCTACGCCCCCACCATCAGCACCATCCTCAAGCGCGAATATATCATCAAGGAGGATCGCGAGGCTGCCAGCAAGGAGTGCACCGTACTGAGCCTCAAGGGCAACCAGATAAAGAAACACGTTGTCACCGAGAAGGGATTCGCCGAGAAGGGCAAGCTGTTCCCGACCGACATCGGATGCGTGGTGAACAACTTCCTGATGGAACACTTCAACAACATCATGGACTATAACTTCACCGCCACGGTGGAAAAGGACTTCGACGAAATTGCCGCAGGCAACAAGGAGTGGCGCAAGGTGATAGACAAGTTCTACGTGCCTTTCCACAAGAACATACGTCAGACTCAGCAGACCAGCCAGCGCACCACAGGCAGCCGCCTGCTGGGCACCGACCCCAAGAGCGGCAAGAACGTCTACGCCAAGATTGGCCGCTTCGGCACCCTGGTGCAGATCGGCGAGACCAACAGCGACGAGAAACCGCTGTTCGCCAGCATGAAGAAGGGCCAGAGCATCGAGACCATCACGCTGGAGGAGGCCCTTGGCCTCTTCGCACTGCCCCGCACCCTCGGCCAGTTCGAGGACAAGGAGGTAGCGGTAAGCATCGGCAAGTTCGGTCCCTACGTGCGCCACAACAACAAGTTCTACTCGCTCGGCAAGAACGACGACCCATACGATGTGCAGCTTGACCGCGCCATAGAAATCATAAAGATTAAACGCGCCGCCGAGGAAGAGAAAGAGGAGCTGAAGAAACTCTATCCCCACGAGATTGGCGTGCAGGAGGGCGAAGCCGTCATGTCTAACATCGGCCGCTTCGGACCCTACCTCACCTACCGCGGTGAGAACTTCCGCCTGGCCAAGGATATCGATCCCTTGAAGCTGACTCTCGAAGAGGCTCTGAAGATTATCGACAACGCAGGGAAGCGCAAGAAGAAGAAATGACGCTTTCCATCGTCATAGTCAACTACAACGTCAAGTACTTCCTAAGGCAGTGCTTGGCGTCGGTCTACGGTTCGGATCGAACACTGTCCGACGGCTCGGAACTGCAACTTGACGTATGGGTGGTTGACAACGACTCGGTGGACGGCAGCGTGGAGATGCTGCAACGCGACTTCCCACAGGTACACCTTATTGCCAACAAGGAGAACGTGGGCTTTGCCCGCGCCAACAATCAGGCATTGGCCCATTGCACGGGCCAATGCCTGCTGCTTTTGAACCCCGACACCATTGTTGAACGCGACACCCTGGTGCGTTGCGCCGACTTCATGGCCAGCCACCCCGACTGTGGCGGCCTGACGGTGAAGATGATCGACGGCAAAGGGCGATTCCTCAAGGAGAGCAAACGTGGCTTCCCCACCCCCGAGGCGGCGTTCTACAAGATATCAGGCCTCATCCACATCTTCCCCCACTCGCGCCGTGTGGCGGCCTACTACATGGGGCACCTGCCCGAGGACGCGGTGAACGAGATAGAGATCATGCCTGGAGCCTTCCTGATGTTCCGCCGCGAGGCTTACGAACAGACTGGAGGCCTGGATGAGAGCTACTTCATGTACGGCGAGGACATAGACTTTTCGTGGCGCATACGTCTGGCAGGATGGAAGAACTACTATCTGCCCGAGACAAGAATAGTGCACTACAAGGGCGAAAGCACCAAGAAGGGATCGATGAACTACGTCTACACCTTCTACAACGCCATGTCTATCTTCGTCCGCAAATATTTTACCGGCAACGGAGCACGGCTATTCATCCTGCTGCTGCACATAGCCATCTGGCTTAGGGCGGCGGCGGCCTGGACCAGGCGCATAGCCAGACAGATAGCAGTGCCGCTGGCCGACTTCTGTCTAGCCTACGGCGGATGGCTGCTGCTCAAACACCTGTGGGAGATGTACAAAGGCGTGGGTGCCGACTACTACCCTGCGGAATACACCATACTGGTGATACCGCTGTACATACTCATATTAATGTGCAGCAGCTGGCTGGGAGGCGGCTACGACCGTCCCATACACCTCGGCCGCATTGTGCGCGGCATGGGCATTGGATTGCTGCTACTGCTTGCCTTCTACTCGCTGCTCGACGAGAGCCAGCGCTACTCACGCATGCTGCTCCTCATCGGGGCGGCATGGACGTTAACCTCAACGCTGCTGATACGGGTGGTGCTGAGCCTGTGCAATGTAAAAGGGTACGCGCTACGCGCACGCACACGAGGAATGGCCATAGTTGTGGGCGAACCCTCAGAGACGTCACGCATAGCAACCCTCTACACCTCGATGGTAATGCCTGCCGACCGCCTGACGGCCACCACCGACAGCGACCCACGGCATCTACAGGACCTCATTCGCATCGAACACGCCGAAGAGGTAATCTTCTGCGGTCACGACATAGACCTCGGACGTATCATCGAACTGATGAGCACCCTGCGTACCACAGGCGTGGAATACAAGATTGCACCTTCCGAGAGCGACTATATCATAGGCAGCGAGACAATCCTCTCGCCCGATGACCTCTACATCACCAACCTCGACACTATCAGCACCGATACCAACCGCCGCGTGAAGCGCACCTTCGACATAGCCACCTCTCTGCTGGCCCTGCTCCTCTCCCCCATCCTCTTCTGGCCACAGAAACGCAAGAACAAATACTTCGGCCACTGCCTGTCGGTTCTTGTCGGCAGCCTCACATGGGTGGGCTACACCGGCCATCGCGGCGTCTTCTCGCCGTCCGACCTGCTGCCGTCGGCCTCGACCGAGCTGCAGGAGCGTCTGCTGCTGCGATATATGCGCCACTACCGCACGGCAACCGACACCTCAATACTGCTACGCAACTGGAACAACCTATGAAACGCATAATCATAACGATACTGCTGCTCCTACCGCTGTCGCTGGCAGCCCAACAGCGCATCCACGCCTTCGTATCATCGGGTGTCAACATCAGCCAGATAGAAGGCGACGAACTGAAAGGCTTCAAGCAGATAGGCTACACGGGCGGTGTGGGCGCTCTGGTCTCGCTGAGCAGCAACAACCACTGGGGCATGAGCATCGAAGCCCTCTTCAGCCAGCGCGGCGCACGCAGCACACGCGACACTCGCAACTATCTCTACTATCTCGACGTACACTCCAACTATATCGAAATACCCCTTCTGCTGCATTGGCAGGACCAATACGGCGGAATGCTCTTCGGTGCAGGTGTGAGCTACGGCCGCCTGGTGCGTCAGCCCGTTGGCAAGGTGGGCTTCAACGAGAACTTCTTTGTGCCCGACACCAACGACAAAGACTTCCTGCCCAACGACTTTATGGTAGTGGCCGACGCCCGCTTCACCATCTGGCGCGGCCTGCAGCTGGACATCCGCTGGCAGCACTCGCTGATGGCGGTGAAGCGCCAGTGGAACTTCTCAGAATACCGGCAGGGGCGCTGGTACCACTGGGACAACAACTGCTACAACCACAGCCTCACTTTCCGACTGATTTACCAATTCTAACTAAATAAACATGGCCACCGCACTGTTTCCCGGGTCGTT
>JAEEGH010018571.1_pt1 | contig 14677 bp, 11 predicted proteins | sample 9134181 | NCBI WGS metagenome assembly JAEEGH01 (sample SAMN16246544, study PRJNA631951) | gut metagenome | biome: gut microbiome; feature: rumen; material: DP-attached | host: Bos | place: Iran: Karaj | collected 2018-10 | reverse complement strand
TCGCCATCGCGATCTGGGGCGGTGAGTCCATCCGCGGTCTGGCCGTCGCCCTCTGCCTGGGTGTCATCATCGGTACCTACGCCTCCATCATGATCGGTACCCCGATCATGTACGACGCCACCATGAAGGGCGCCTCCAAGAAGGCCGCCGCCGAGCCTGCCAAGGGCAAGAAGAAATAATTTCTTCCACTAAATCAAGAAGACCGACTCACTCACGAGCCGGTCTTCTTCGTTTAACGGGAGAAACCATACAAAGATAACCCCGGAAAACTTTCTTTTGAAAAGATGACCTTTTCTGTTATCTTTGTATCCCGGTTAAGAATTTAATCGGGATTTTTTATGTCCAATTGTCTGCAGGGAGCAAGCCTTCGGTTCGTCGGCCTGCATTATGAAACGAGCCTGTACGAACTGTACGGTCCGCAGTTCACCAACCGGTATTACATACTGAGCGGGGCGGGAACCCGGCAGCTGATGGCTTTTCCGGAAGTCGTCGGCTTCGATTCCTACCAGTCGATGCTGCCCGCCACCGTCGCCGCCCTCCGCCTCCTTTTCCCTGGCTCGGGCGGCGATGTCGATATTCTGACGATCCTCCGCGGCGGCCTGAACTATCCGGTGGAGGAGGCGTGCGCCCGCAACGGCATCCGCGTGCGGGACATCCACTTCGTTTCCTGCGAGCGTATCATCGAGAACCATGTCATCACCGGGCTGGATATCAAATATGAGAAGATCCGGGTCTCCAAGGACCGGATCCTCGTCATCGGCGACATCATTGCGACGGGCGACACCCTGCGGCTGTGCCTGTCCCAGGTGGTGGACCGTTTCCGCCGCCGGGGCGGCAGCATCCGCAAGATCATTTTCTTCACCATCGGCGGCACCCGCGCCATCGACCTGATGGAGAAGATGGCCGAGGACATCCGCGCCGTCTTCCCGAACTTCGAAGGATTCGAATGCTTCTTCTACGAGGGTGTTTTCACCGTTTACGAGAACACTGGCGCCACGGGCATCAACGTGCCGGATATCGACTTCGGCTGGAAGGGAGGCTGCATTACGCCGGATTTCCGCCGTTTCGTGCTGGGTCATCCTTACGCCCTGCTGGAGAAGTGCATCATCTATGACGGCGGCGCACGCCGGTATGAGATTCCGGTCCATTTCCACGAGGCGCTGGAATACTGGGAAGGCGTTTGGGGCCGGGCCGACCGGATCGATCCGGAGGCGCTCGTCGCGGAAAAACTGGGCTACGACCATCCGCTGACCTACGAAGAGTGGCTGGCGGTCAATCATTTCACGGAACTGCCGGAAGCCGGTCTGCTGGATCTCTGGAACGAGGAGATGGCGCTTCTGGAGAACGCTGCCGCCCTGTCCCTGGAAGCCATTGCGCAACAGCGCATCAACGCGATCAATGCAATCCTGAAACAATATGAGTAACAAGAAGATCACCGACGTCGACTACACGACGTCCCCGGTCGATGCGGCCGGCCGCAAGAGCAACCTGAGCATGTTCATGGTGATGCTCGGATTCACCTTCTTCTCCGCCAGCATGTGGGTGGGCCAGCAACTGGCCGCCGGCCTGGACTGGTGGGGCTTCGTCTGGGCCCTCATCCTGGGTGGCATCATTCTCGCGGCCTATACGGGCACCCTGGGCTGGATCGGTGCGGAAAGCGGACTTTCGCTGGACATGCTGGCCCGCCGGAGCTTCGGTACGAAGGGCAGCTGGCTGCCCAGTGCGATGATCAGCTTCACCCAGACCGGCTGGTTCGGCGTGGGCCTGGCGATGTTCGCCATCCCCGTGGCCAAGGAGCTGCTGGGCCTGGAAGTGACGCCGGATTCAATGCCTTGGCAGGGATATCTGCTCGTCGCCATCGCCGGCATCCTGATGACCGCCAGTGCTTATTTCGGCATCAAGAGCCTTACGATCATCAGTTACATCGCCGTTCCGGCCGTCGCCATCCTGGGCACCATTGCGATGATCCTTGCCGTCCGTCATGGTGACGCTGGTCTCGTCGAACAGTTTGCGAAGGGAAGCAAGGATCTCGGCGTGATTGCGGGCGCAGGCCTCGTCGTGGGCAGCTTTGTTTCGGGAGGTACGGCGACACCGAACTTCACCCGCTTTGCCAAGAGCGGCAAGGTGGGACTTTGGATCACCGTCGTGGCTTTCTTCATCGGCAACAGCCTGATGTTCCTTTTCGGCGCCGTATCCAGCATCTATGTAGGCGGCAATGACATTTTCGAGGTGATGCTGAACCTCAACCTCTTCTATCTCGCCGTCCTGGTCCTGGGCCTGAACATCTGGACCACCAACGACAATGCATTGTATACCGCGGGCCTGGGCCTTTCCAACATTTTCGGCCTGTCGAAGAAGACCTGGGTCATCATCTCCGGTCTCATCGGCACCGTCGCGGCCGTGTGGCTGTACTGGAACTTCTGCGACTGGCTGAACGTGCTCAACTGCACCCTGCCGCCGGTGGGTATCATCCTCATCCTCCATTACTTCTGCAACCGGGGGAAGGAAGTCAAGGAACCGGTCGTGGACTGGAGTGCGGTCATCGGAGTCATCGCCGGCGCCGTAGTGGCGAACCTCGTGCACTGGGGCTTCGCTTCCATCAACGGTATGGTCGTCGCCGCCCTCTGCTGGGCTGTCGGCCGGCTGATCAGCAAGCCGAGATAGCCTGCAGGATGGCCGCCACTTTAGCAGCCGAGGTAATTTTCTTTCCGTCAATCGTTTCCGAGGCCGATGCGTGGATTTCTACGCATCCGGTCCCGGCGAGGACACGGGCTGCGTTTTCCGGCGTTACTCCACCACCGGGAAGGATCAGGATCCGGCCGCGGGCGTGCTGCCGCAATGCGCGGAGCATATCCGTGCCTTCCACGACCGTCGGCTGCTGACCGGAGGTCAGGATGCGGTTGCAGCCCAGGCCGATGATCTGCTCCAAGGCATCAAACGGCTTCCGGCATACGTCAAAAGCGCGATGGAAGGTGACGCTTGCCCGTCCGGCAGGAATTACGGAAATCAGCCGTTTCAGAAGGGCCAGATCAACATCGCCGGCCGGCGTGAGTGCACCGATGACGATGCCGTCGGCTCCGGCTTCCAGTGCCTCGCGAATCTGCAGGACCATGGTATCGGTTTCTTCCGCCGCATAGACGAAGTCTCCCGCGCGCGGGCGTATCAATACATGGACAAGCAGGTCGGGGTATCGGGTCTTGGCATCCCGGACCCATTCCATGGGCGGGGTCAGCCCGTCCAGTTCCAGGTGCGCGCACAGTTCAATTCGCCGGGCACCGCCGGCGACGGCCGCGGCGACACTTTCGGGAGAGCCGCAGCAGACTTCCAGGAGAGCCATCCGTCAGTGTTTCAGATGGATTTTGATGAGTTCCCGCTTGATTTCGGGACCGTAGGCGTATTCCCCGACATCGATGCTGTCCAGCAGGTACAGGTCGCTGCCCTTGAAAAGGGTGGATTCGGCCGTAGCGCGGATTTCGCGGGCCTTGTCCATGGATTCCTTCGGGATGATGAGGTGGCAAGGGATGAGATAGGCGACCGGGTTGATGGCTACGGCATGGGCGACAGACCGCACGCCCAGGGGGTTCTCGCACAGGACGGCGAGGTCCGTGTAGCTATACAGGCGCGGTTCCAGGTCAAAGAGCTGTTTCCACACCTTCAGCTGGAACTTGGTTCCGAACAGGCGGAAATCCTCCCAGCGGATGTCCTTCGCCATGTCGACCAGCTCATCTGTCGTGATCTTGTGGGTGGAAATCCTGTTCACGCTTTTCGGAGGCAGCTGGGCCACCTTCGCCGCAATCTCGGCGAAATGGGCGTAACGGGCGGAAATCGACGCAATCTTGCCGTCTATCTCCGTGACAATCCATTCGGTAATCATGGCCGTTCCCTTATCTTACGTACGCTTTCAGCTCCTTCCACGGAACCGTGACGGAGATCACGCCCAGGTAGTAAGGAGCGATGTCGTAGGGCTGATAATACCAGGTGACACCCTCTTTCGTGACCTCATAGATTCCGTTCGGGCCCACAAGGTCGGGCTCGAAAATGTCTTTGAGCGCATCCTCGTCGCCTTCCAGGGCCTCCGGCAGATGGGCCCGGATCAGGGCGGCGACCGGTTGTTTGTAGCCGTCGGCGAAGAAGGCCTCCTCCGGAACCGTATCTCCGGTCTTCCGGTCGAAGACCACCGGCGTCATCGTGTTGATGCCGTGGGCGCCGCCGCGGAAACCGTAGTATTCAACCATATAGGAGACGAACTGGCCGTACCGGCCGGAAAAGTAGCCATTGATCCGGTCTTCCCAGGTGGCCACCCCGGCCTGCGTTTCGCCGGCCTGTCCTTCATTCTCGTTGAAGTAGGCATCCTTGAGGTCATCGACATACCGCAAGGCGGTTTCCTCCACCGAACCGGGCTCTTCCTCCAGGTCGAAGACGGTGCTGAGGATGCCGTGCGTGATGCGGTCCAGAACTTCCTCGCCGGCGCCCTTCACCGGATAATCGAGCGCGACGGACAGGATGAGGGAATCGGCGCTCCCTTCCTCCAGGGGCATCGCCTGGTCATCGGTGTAGGTGGCGGTCCGGAAGCCGCTTTGGCAGCCGGCCGTCAGCAGGAGGGCCGCTGCGAAGGGAATCAGTCTCTTCATGGTATCAGTCGTTGTTCATTTGTTCGATGTCGACGGGCCGGGGCGCCGTATCGCCCATCAGCCAGCGGGAATAGTGGTCCGCCATCTTCCAGAAGAACCACTCGTTCATGTCGCCGAAGCCGTGGCGCTGGCCGGGCATGATCACGTACTCGAAGCGCTTGTTCGCCCGGATGAGGGCATTCGCCACGCGGATGGAGTTCGCTGGGTTCACGTTGTTGTCCGTGTCGCCGTGGACCAGCATCAGGTGTCCCTTCAGGCGGGCGGCGATCTGCGGGTTCGTTTCGATCTTGTACACGAAGGTCGTATCACCCTTCTCGATCTTCTCGGCGACGCCGTGGTGCTGTTCGCTCCACCAGCGGTTGTAGATGCGGTTGTCGTGGTTGCCGGCACAGGACACGGCCGCCTTGAAGAAGTCGTTGTACTGGAGGATGGCCGCCGTGGACATGAAACCACCGCCGGAATGGCCGTGGATGCCCACGCGGTCCAGGTCGATGTACTTGTGCCGCATTCCGAGCTGCTGGATGGCGTATTTCTGGTCCTCCAGGCCGTAGTCGCGGAGGTTGCCGTAGCCGTAGTTGTGGTACCACTTGGACCGGTTCGGATGGCCGCCGCGGTTACCCACGGTGATGACGATCATGCCGAGCTGCGCAAGCCGGTCGATGCGCGTCATGCCGCTGGACCAGGAGACGTTGTTCGCCTCCACCTGCGGGCCGGGATACACGTAGTCCGCGAGGGCATATACCTTCGTGGAGTCGAAGTCGAAGGGCTTGTAGATCGCGCCGTGGAGGTCCGTGATACCGTCGGCCGCCTTCACTACGAAGCGTTCGGGGAATTTGTAGCCGGCCGCGAAGAGCTGGCTGAAGTCGGCCTCTTCCAGCTCGGTGCGCTTCCCGGCGGCGGAAATCAGGGCCGCCGCGGGCTTGCAGTCCACGCGGGAGTAATTGGCGACGAAGTACTTGCCGTCATCCGGCGCCACGGCCTTCACGTCCATGTCGTCCATGTCCAGCTGCTGCATCGGACCGCCCGCGAGCGGGACGCGGAAGGTGTGCATCTGGTAGGGATTCTCTTCCTTGTTCACGCCGCAGGCGGCCACGAGGAGGTACCCGTCGCCCACCGCGAGGACGTCGTCCACATGGAAGGCGCCCTCGGTAAGGTTGCGCTTGAGTGTGCCGTCAGGTCCGTAGAGGTAGAGGTTCGCCCAGCCGTTGCGCTCGGACCACCAGACGAAGCTGCCATCCGGGAGGAAACGCGGGCTGCGGGACTCCACGTAGGTGTTCATCCGTTCGGAGACGATAGTCTTCGTGCTGTCGGATCCCACGTCCACGCGGCACAGGTCCAGCCGCTTGAGGTCGCGGCTCAGGCGGGAGACCCAGAAGTGCTTGTCGTCTCCCATCCATCTGCCGCCGCGGTACTCCTTGTAGGTGTCTTTCTGCGTACGCGGGGCGGACAGGATGTCGAAGTCCTGGTCCTTGAAGGCGATGATCCGAACCGCCTGCTTGTTGCCTTCGGTGTCCATCACGTACAGGTACGGGGTGGGTCCGGGCTCGCCGGGCATCTGGTACTTGTAGGTTTCCAGCGTCGGACGCGGCTCGGTGACGGAATTGATCACCCAGAGCGGTTTGATCTTGGACATATCCCAGCGGACGATGGCGAAATGCTTACCGTCCGGCGACCAGGAGATGGAGGCAGGACTGCGTCGCGTGGTGTCCGTCTGGGAGTCGCCGGAGTAGCTGTTCGAGTTCCAGGAGAATTCGGCCGTACCGTCGGTGGTGAGTTTGGTTTCCACGATCGTGCTGTCCTTCTCGTCCTTCGCCGCCTTGCGGAGCGAGGTGGAGTCCATCAGGTACAGGTTGTAGTTCTTCACGTACACGCCCTTGGTGCCGTCGGGGGAGACGTTCGCCCAAGTGGGATACTTCCGCGTGTGCTCGTCGGTGTCCCAGGTGAGCTTCTTCGTGGCGATGTCATAGTAGAACCGGTACTTGACGTACTCCGTCTTGCCCTTCTTCTTCGCCGAAGTGTCCCGTTTCTCGGTCTTGGACGTGATGTCGAACTGGAAATACTTGTCCTCCTTCAACTGCAGCTGCAGCGGGAGGTGCTGGGCGTCGTACGGGTCACGGGTAATCTCCGTGATCTGCATGGCCAGCTTGTCCATGTCGAAGATCTCGGACTTCTTGCCGGTGGCCGGGTCCACGAGGTAGTACTTCGTACCCTCGGCGGTCTTCCAGCTATACCAGAACCGGTCGCTGTTCGCGAACCAGTTCGGGGTGATCCGGGTGGAGTACACCAGCTGGCCCACCCGTTTCTGGGAGAAGCGGGAGGCGAGTTCGTAATTGGCTTTCGTGACTTTCCGGGGGACGCGCTGCTGCTGCGGCTGCGCCATGGCCGTCATCGTCAACGCAAGGGCGAGGAGCGTAAGTATCTTTCTCATGGCAGGGTGATTTTCGAAGAAGTGAGGCCTTTGGCGGATACGGAGACGGTGATTTCCCCTTCGCCGGTCCGGCGGACGATGGCGGAGCAGAGGCCGTGGAAGGCATTTATTTCCGTGCTGTAGAACGGTGTATGCGAGGTGGGGTCACCGGCATCGGTAGCGACCAGTTCGCCGGGACCCTTGACCTTGAACGAAAGGAGGTTGTCCGCATCCGGCACGGTGTGCCCGGCCTTGTCCTGGACGATGGCGGTGACAAAGGTCAGGTCATCGCCGGCATAATCGACCTCCAGGGCTGTCCGGGAGGCGTTTCCGGCGGTCGCGACCTCGGCTTCCGCCCAGGGCTTTCCGTCTTTGTAAGCGACGACCTTCACGGTGCCGGGCTGATAGACAACGTCGTCCCAGACGATCCGGTAGCCCTCTTTGGCCTTCCGGCCCATGGATTTCCCGTTCAGGAACAGTTCCGCCTCATCGCCGGATGTATAGACATGGACGGGGGTCACCTGGCCTTTGCGGCCGGGCCAGGTCCAGTGCGGGAGGATATGGACCATGGGCAGTTCCGGACGCCAGCGGGCCTGGTAGATCCAGTAGCGGTCCTTCGGGAAGCCGGCGAGGTCGATGATGCCGAAATACGAGCTCCGGGACGGAAGCGGCACGTCGGCGATGGTCTGTCCCCAGCCCGCGACCATTTTCTTGAAGGCTTCTTTCTCTTCCTCGGTGTGGAAGTTGGTCAGGACGGACGGGTCCATGTTGAAAGGCGTCGGCTCGCCCAGATAGTCGTAGCCGGTCCAGACGAACTCGCCGGCGCATTCGGGCACGGTATCTTCGTATTCCCACTCATAGTCGGGCTTGGAGGCCCATCCGGGGGCGTACAAGTCGTAGGAGCTTACCTGGAAAGGGGGCTCCATCGTCCAGCCCTTACCCTTTTCCTGTTCCACCGGGAAACGGTAGTAACCGCGCGTGGAGATGCAGGAGGCCGTTTCCGAGCCGAATACCGGCTGGCCGGGGTGGTCTTTCACGAACTGGGCATACTGATGCGGCTTGTAGTTGAAGCCGTACACATCGAGGGTCTTTGCATAACCCTGGCTGGCGGCCCAGGGATTGTCGTTGCCGGCGGAAGAGGGGCGCGTCGGATCCTCCCGGTGGCAGATGTCCGTGAGCATCTGCGGGATCCACCAGCGTGTGGAATCGCCTTGTTCGCCGCATTCGTTGCCGATGGACCAGAGGATGACGGAAGGGTGGTTGCGGTCGCGGTGGATCAGGGCCACAAGGTCTTTCTCCGCCCACTCGTCAAAGAGTTCGGCATAGCCATGCGCTTTCTTGGGCACGGTCCAGGTGTCCGTGAGCTCATCCATTACCAGGAACCCCATCCGGTCACAAAGGTCCAGGAACTCCGGCGCCGGGGGATTGTGCGAGGTACGGATGGCGTTGCAGCCCATCTCCTTGAGCATCTGCAGGCGGCGCACCCAGGCGTCGTCGTTCCAGACGGCGCCGAGGGCGCCCGCGTCGTGATGCAGGCACACGCCTTTGAGGAAGGTCTTTTCGTCGTTGAGCCAGAAGCCGTCGGGCCTCCATTCCGCCCGGCGGATGCCGAAAGGCGTCTCGTAGGTGTCCAGCACCTCGTCCGGCGTTTCCACGGTCGTGTGGGCCAGATACATCGTCGGGGAGTCCGGATTCCAGAGGCGGGCGCCTTCCAGGTCGAAAGTCTGCCAGACGGTTTTCCCGTCGATGATCCGTTCGATGCTGCGGGTTTCGGCCAGGATTCGGTTCACGACCACGTCCTCGCCGTCCCGCTTGTAACGGTCCTGGCGGATGATCTGCGTCCGGACCATGCCGACGGTTTCCTCGTCCGCGTGTTTGAGGGTGACGCGGAGCGTGACGGTCGCATCGGCCTGGTTCAGCTCCTTGTCGATGGGGCCGATCTCCGTCGTGACGTACGTTCCCCAGTGGGCGACGGAAGTCCGGTTCGTCTTCGTGATCCAGACATTGCGGTAGATGCCGCCGCCGGGATACCAGCGGGAGGATTCTTCGGGATTGTCGATATGGACGGCGATTTCGTTGTCTCCGGCTTTCAGGGCCGGGTTCAGGCGGACGGCGAAGGAGGCGTAGCCGTAGGGCCAGCCGCCCAGATCCACACCGTTCACGCGGACGGTCGCATGCGACATGGCGCCGTCGATTTCGAGGTCGATGTCTTTGTCCAGGTCTTCCGGGCTGACGGTCAGGGTCTTCCGGTACACGGCCTTTCCCCACCAGGCGAGTTTCCCGCTTTCGCCGGGATATTCCTGTTTGAAAGCCCCTTCCACGCCCCAGTCGTGCGGAAGGTCCACTTTCCGGCTCGTCCCGTCTTTCTCGAAGGTCCACCCTTCGTTGAAGGACGTCCGGCCCGCGGGCTGCGCCGCGGCGGCCATCGCCCAAAGCGTCATGGCCAGGCAAGCGATCACTCTTCTCATACGCGCGTTCACTAATTATGCGAATATAAGAAATCTTCGGCAGATATCCATTTCTTTGGCCGCCGGAAAGAGAAATCTTTTTATCTTTGCCGTGTTAATCCGTTTTGTATATGAAGATTGCAAAGTTTTTCCTCGCGGTTTCCGTGCTGGTAGCGGCTGCCGCGTGCGCCCCGAAGCAGCAGGAGGCGGAGCCTTCCGCCCTTGACGTCATTTTCGCCCGCAAGAGCGTGCGTTCCTATACAGACCAGGCCGTTTCCGACCAGCAGGTCGAGACGATGCTCCGTGCCGCGATGTCCGCCCCGACGGGCATGAACGTACAGCCCTGGCGTTTCGTCGTGGTGCGTGACCAGGCCGTGAAGGATGTCCTCGCCGGCCCTCGCGGTGGCATGATCGCCCAGGCCCCCGTCGTATTTGTCATCTGCGGCGAAACCACATTGATGCGCAAGCCGTTCGGCCAGCCTGACGCAGAACCCGTGGAGGTGGCGAACGGCAACTGGACGCAGGATTGCTCCGCCGCGACGGAGAACCTCCTCCTGGCCGCCGAGGCCCTGGGTCTCGGCGCCGTCTGGACGGCCGCCTATCCGTACGAGGACCGGGTGAATCCCATCCGTGAAGCGTTGGGCCTTCCCGAGAATGTCACCCCGCTGTGCGTCGTCCCTTGCGGCTATCCCGCCGGCGACGACCAGCCCAAAGACAAGTGGAAGCCGGAAAACATCCACTACGATAAGTGGTAATCCGCCCGGCTACGGCAGCTGACATTCCCGCCCTGCGGCCCGTTTTCGAGGCCGCCAAGTCCATCATGCGCGCCGACGGCAACCACGATCAGTGGTCCGCCCCCGGCTTTCCCGACGACACCCTCCTCTTGCGCGACATCGACCGCGGGGGAGGGTATGTCATTTTAAGTGACAAGATCTCTCCACATGCTTCGCTTGGTCGAGATGACAATACTGTTATTTCGAGCGAGGGGCCCAATGTCATTTCGAGCGGAGCCGAAGGCGGAGTCGAGAAATCTATCATCGCGTACTTCGCCCTCCTCCCGTCCCCAGAGCCCACCTACGATTATATCGAAGGAGCCTGGCTCACCGACGAGCCCTACGGCGTCATCCACCGCATCGCCAGTTATCCGGACGTACACGGCGTCTTCTCCGCCGTCATCGACTTTGCCGCCGCCCGCTATCCGCACCTTCGCATCGACACCCACCGCGACAACCGCATCATGCAGCACGTCATCACTGCGGCGGGCTTCACCTACTGCGGCATCATCTGGCTCCCCGACGGCACCGAGCGCCTCGCCTACGAGCGCTGATTGGCGCCTATTCTCCTGCCTATCAAATAGTTGAATAGTGGTGCCCTGTGATTTCACTCACAGGGCACCACTACTTAAACGTTTGAGAATAAGGGCCTTAAGCGCCAGGTGACAGCACGACGCGCAGGGTGACTTTCTGGCGGGGCTGCAGGGTGAGGGTGTAGCCGACGAGGGAGGTGCCGGGGTTGGGGACGTCGGTGGGGTGGAGGTACTGCATTCCGTCGACATCGGGGGTGGATGGGTCGAAGGTCGTGGGCCAGAGGTGCGGCGTCAGGACTGGAGTCCGGGTAGCGATGCGCGAAGCCGATGCCGAATGCGATGCTGATTCCGATGCCGGACTTGATGCCGAGCCGGCCGCCGGGCTGGAGACCGTGGCGGACAGGATCCGTTGTTTCCCATCGGCATGCAGCAGGATGCGGTCACTCAAAAGGGTAGCCTCCGCTTCGGAGCACATCGCCCAGCGGACCGCGCAGGTAGTGTCGGCCGCTTGGATTGTGTCCACGATTTCGAGATGGGCACCGTCATAGAGCACCTTTCGGACGTAATGGCTGAAACCGTCGTACAGGTGCGTCAGGTCCAGTTCCGCTCCGGCAGGGGTCGTCGGAGAAGGAAGATCGGGCGTAAAGGTGCGCCGGAACTTCACGACGCCATTGACCTTAGGGGCTTCCCCGTTGACCGTCAGGATGTTATGGGAGAACGGGCCGATGCGGAAGACGGTCCAGCGTTCGCTGTCCTGGAGCATGTCCCAGAGATCGACGCCGGCCGTTTCCAGCGAGTTGTAATCCTGCATCCCCAGGTCGGTGGCCCAGGCGATGCCGTCGGATTCGAAATAGAAGGAACCCTGGTCGCAGTGTGAGTGGCTGGACATGGTCAATCCGCCCTTGACACCCAGGTAGTCATCGGTCCGGGAGGTCCATCCACGGCGGTACACGAAGATGGGCGTGGTGCCGTCACATTGGTAATAGTGCCCTTCCGGCGGGAAGATTTCGAATCCGGGCGCGCGGCTCAGGGAAATAAGGAACATCGGAAACAGACGTTCCTCACAAAGGCGTTTGTATCCGGTATCCTCCATGATGCGCATTTCCGGGTACAGCAGGGAAGGGTCGCCTGTCCGGGTGAGCATCCATGCCTGCATATACTGCCCGTTGGCCTTCCGGTACGAATCCGAGAAACTGTAGCAGTTTCCGGCGGGGGTGGAGGTGAAGCGGATGAATTCGGAGGAAGCGAGGAAATCGTGGGTGATGTTCCCGGTGGTGTACGCGTAGGAGAACGGAATGGAATCCGGTTCGAAGGTGTTTGTTCCGGTATTGAAGGTTTGTATGGGATGGTTTTCGGTAATGGGCGGGAAAGCGCTCTCCACGGCAGCTTCCAACATGATCTGGAACGACGTCCCGTAGCCCCAGTAGTTGTAGCCTTCGGGATAGCCGCCTCCTTCATAGGCCTTGTAGGCCAATTTATTGGATTCCAGGGACTTCTCCAGCATCAACCGGCAGTAGTCCGGGTCTTCCTCCCACACGGCCAGGGCGCCGTACACCATCCCGGCGTTGCACACGGAGTTCCAGTTGATCTCGCTGCGGTAAAACCAGGCGTCGGCCTCGTTTCCGGCCGGCTTGAGGCCCTTGTCGATGATTGCCCGCGCCACGGTCGCCCTTTGGTCCGGTGTCATCTCGTCGTACAGCCAGTCATAGCCGATGGAAACGGCCATCGTCATCTCCCCGACATCCAGGAAATGCGCCGGATTCCAGTCGGTGAACGCGCTCACGGCCAGCATCTCGTCGATGGCCCGGCGCGCGTACGCTTCCCCGCCATGGACCCGGTAGGTATAGCCCAGCCAAAAGATGCGTTTCAGCGCCTCCCGGGATGTGTGCAGCAGGCGTCGGCCGATGAATGCCCGCGTCACGGGCGGCTCGTCCAGCACCGCGTCACTGAATGCGCGGATCACGCTGTCGGCTTTCGCGAACTCGCTGTCCGCCGCCACCTGCGGTTCTTCGCCAGCCCGCATCAGCAACCGCGGGTGCGGGACAGGTTCGGGTATTTGCGCAAAGGCCGGCACGCAGGCGAGCAGTCCTGTGAACAGGATCGTCAGCTTGACAAGCCGTAGAATGGAACTCATTGACTGATAGTGTTTTACGAGATTTGTTCCGGGAGATAGACCCCGGAATAGTTCCGCTAAATTAATGATACAGAGACACTTCCATTTCACGCATCAATCCGGGAACAGCGTCAGCGCTTCCAGGAAATAGTAATCGGCATAGGTCAAGGGGACATCGATCTCGGTGTGGCCGGGGATGTTGCCGACAGAGTGCTTGAGGAGGAAGCCGCCGTTGGTGCGGGGTTCGGCGAGGTATTCGGGTGAGGCGAGGGTGCGGAGGATGCGTTCCGCGGTAAGCAGTGCAGGATCATCCGCCGGACAGTCACGCAACCGCCACATTTCCAAGAGCCCGCAGGCGATGATGGCACCGGCCGATGCGTCCCTGTAATCTGCCTGCGAGAAGTCCCAGTAGGGGATGCCGTCTTCGGGCAGGTGCGCATACAGCCAGTTTTCCAACTTCGCGGCGACATTGTAGAATGCGTTGGCCAGTTCCTCGTCCTTCTTTTCGTGCAGCGCCATCATTGCGTAACCGTACAGGGCCCATGCCTGGCCGCGCGCCCAGGCCGATTCGTCGGCGAACCCCTGGACCGTCTGCTTGCCAAGGACCGCGCCGTCATCGGCGTAATCGACCAGGTGGAAAGAGGTTCCGTCCTCCCGGAAATGGTTCCTTGCGGTCGTGAGGGCGTGTTTTTCCGCCACTTCGCGGTCGCCGTAGACCATCAGCAGTTCCAGGTTCATCATGTTGTCGATGATGACGGGGATATTCCATTCACCCCAGTTCCAGCTGCGGATGATGCCGGCCGACGGGACGAACCGGTCGGCAAGTTTCGCAGCGCCTTTCCTGAGGATTTCCTGGATTTCCGTGCGTGAAAGGGCGTCATCCTCCCGCGGATTAACTTTGTCAACGGAGAACCATAAACCGAAGCTGGACATCAGCTGGAAGCCGATGTCGTGATCGGTCTCGCGTTCCAGGAGGCCGGCGAGGGGAAGAGTGTGTTTGATGGCCAAATCCCGGAACGCGATGTCGTCCGTATCCATGTAGGTAAGCCACAGTACGCCCGGATAAAACCCGCTGGTCCACCAGCCGATGTCGCTGGTCACGAGGGTATCGCCCTGGAACGTCCGGGGGCACCGGCCTTCCGGAAGCAGGCTGTCCATATACACGGCCTGTGTCTGCGCAAGGGTAAAAACACGTTCACTCAGCTGCGCCATGGTCTCTTCCTTCGGGGTCCGGGCGCCGCATGCGACGGTCATAAGGGCGGTCAATAAAAGCAATCTTCTCATACCCCAAAGATACGAAAAATACCGAAGAATCCGTCTATTACAAAGAAACACGGCCTGTTGAAAACTTTGTTAATTAAAATATTTTACGTATCTTTGCAGCCCCAAATTGCGGAAAGGAGACTCCCGCAAGGCGGGAAACAAAACCTAATTTATTTATTTACAAACATTTATGCCTACTATTCAACAGTTGGTCCGCAAAGGACGCGAGCAGCTCGAAGTGAAGAGCAAGTCTCGTGCGCTGGATGCTTGCCCTCAGAAGCGTGGCGTGTGCCTTCGTGTTTACACGACGACTCCTAAAAAGCCGAACTCCGCGATGCGTAAAGTCGCGCGTGTCCGTCTTTCCAACGCGAAAGAGGTCAACGCCTACATCCCGGGCGAAGGCCACAACCTCCAGGAACACAGCATCGTGCTGGTTCGCGGCGGTCGTGTGAAAGACCTTCCGGGTGTCCGCTACCACATCCTTAGAGGAGCTTTGGATACGGCTGGCGT
>JAEEGH010018567.1_pt1 | contig 14679 bp, 10 predicted proteins | sample 9134181 | NCBI WGS metagenome assembly JAEEGH01 (sample SAMN16246544, study PRJNA631951) | gut metagenome | biome: gut microbiome; feature: rumen; material: DP-attached | host: Bos | place: Iran: Karaj | collected 2018-10 | reverse complement strand
ACTGGTCGATGCGGTTGGACAGCTCGCCTTCCACCATGTCGAAATTGACGGTCAGGGAGTCGATGCGGGCCTGCATCAGGAAGATCTTGTTCTCCATCATCCGTTCCAGGATGTTGCAGCGCATGTCGCGGTCGGAGGACCGGCCCTGGGCCTGCAGCTGCTGCACTTCGCTCTCGATGTCCGAGATCATGATCACTTCGTTGCCGACGACGGCGACGGTCTTGTCCACGAGCCCGCCCTTGTACTTCTGGGCGGAAAGGCCCGTCGACAGGAGCAGGGCCGCCGCGAGGACGATAAGTCTGAACTTCATATCAACAAATTACCAATTTCAATAGATGACGAATTTTCCTTTGCCAAGGGCATCCTTCAGCAAGTCCCGTTCCAAACCGGACACCAAATCGTGTTTCCGGGCGCTTAAAATGATATCTTTGATTCGCTCCTCGCAATATTCCAGCGGAGCGGGGTTTCCTTTCTGCACGATGTCCGCCACGTAGGCCACCCGGAGGTTGCCGTCGTCGCCCTTCAGTTCGATGAAGCGGTTCCGGAGAGCCTTCATCATCGACACTTCGTCCGTGCCCAGGTCCCGGGCCAGCAGGATGGCGTCCATCCAGCTGTCCGAACTGTCCACATACCGCAGGGCGGCCGTGAAGGCCAGGCTGTCGGCCGCGATGGCGTCCATGGCGTCGTTCGAGGACATCAGCTCCTTGATTTTCTTGAGGCTGCGGGAGTCGGCCGGAATGACCATGTAGCGGGTTTTCAGCAGGGGACGGTCCACGAGGAACTTGTCCGGATGCGCTTTGTAGTAGGCCCGCACCTCCTCGTCGGAGATGAGGGTGTCCAGCCGCTCATTGATGTAGCGCTCTTCATAGCGGTATTTCAGCAGGGTGCGGCGGTATTCCTCCAGCTCCTTGGAGACGTCCTGCTCCTCGTCGGAGAGGCGGGATTCCGCCATGTCCAGGAACAGGAGTTCCTCCGCCCAGGCGTTGATGTACCGCTGCGCCAGGGACAGGCTGTCCTCGGACGACACGCCGGCGGGGATGTAGTCCGCCAGTTCGGACCGCATCAGCCGGTGTTCGCCCACGCGGGCGACGACCCCGTCGCCGAACAGTTCGGCGGCCGTGTCGGAAACCCGGTGCACCATCTGGCAGGCGGACGCCGCCAGGAGGGCGATGAGAAGCACACATTTCTTCATAGCCCACAAAGATAGGAATAATTCTGGATATATTAGATATCCAGGCTGAAGACGAGGCCGATGGAATAAGGTTTCCGGCCCTCTTCGGAGGACTCCGCAAGGGTCTTGAAATAAGGGCCGCCGAGCCAGGAGGCGGAGACGCCCACGGAGCAGGGGAAGGGCGCCCACAGGAAGTTGCCCAGTTCCACGGTAAAATCGGCGCCGGCGCTGATGAGGGAGGAGGACGTGGGTTTCCCCTTTCCGTTCCGGGCGCCGCCGAAAGCCATCCAGTCCACATGCGGAATCAGCAGGAAATGGGAGATATACGCCACGGGAGAGAACCAGGAAATGTCACCGACGTACAGGGGAATGGCATAGTCGGCCGTCAGCCGGAGCTGGTTCGCGGAATTCCGGGCGACGGCGCGGGCGTCCGCGGCGGTGAAGCCGCGGGGCTGGACGGTGATGCTGTTTTCGCCGAACGGGGCGCCGGTCGGAAGCTGGTGCTGGGCCGATGCGGACAGCCGGAGGCCCTGGGTGCGGGTGAACCCCGGCAGATAGCCGTACAGGTAGCCGTAAACGACGGGGGAATAGATCTTTTCGATGCCGGGGCGGAAGCTGCCGCCGGCTTCGGCGCCGACGCCCCAGCGCGGGTAGACCTGGCTGTCGGCCTTCGGGAGCATCAGATAGCCGCGGACCGAGCCCCGGAGCGTCTGCATCGGAACTGTCTTCCCGTGCCTGAAGCCGATGAAGGCGCCGCGGGCCTGGCCGCTGACGAAGTCCTCGGTCATCTTCAGGTCCATTGTTCCGTTGTCATAGAGGTTGTTCGTGATGCTCCAGCTCACCTGCGGGACCCATCCCCGCTGGAGGCCGCTCTTGATGTGCCGGAAGGGGATGTACGCCGTCACATGTCCCGTCCAGGCGGGGCCGCTGACGGATTGGCGTCCGGTGGCGTACCCGGTCTTCATGCCGTAGTTGCGGCGCTCGAAATGATACAGCCCCGCGCCGGTGTCCTGGAGGTCGAACCCCGCCTCCAGCACCGGATAAAGGCCGGTGTAGGTGAACTTCAGATGGCCGGAATGCCGCCACTCCGAGGGGTTCTCCTCGTCGGGATGGAACGCGTAACCGACGGTCCCCCAGGATGTTCCCAGATCGTTCTGGAACAGTCCGGTGAGGCCCGGCGACGCCGTATCGTAACTGAAATCCCCGCTCAGCGACTCGATCTCGTCGTAGTTGAAATAAATCGGCGCCCAGGAATGGAATTTCACGAGATGCAGCGCCTTGTGATAGCGTTGCGGCTCACTGACGTCGGACTGTCCGGCCTTGTTGTTTTCTGTCATTTCGACCGAGCGGAGCGAGTGGAGAAATCTCTCCTGCTCCGCCAGCTTCTCCGCCACCCGGTACTTGTGCACCTCCCGGATGTTCACCTCCACGGGCTCCGGCGCCTTCGCCTTGAAAATGGCCGCGCCTTCCGGGGTGGGCGAATTGAACCAGAGGGTGTCGCCGCGCCAGAAGTAGTCCGTGCCGCCGTAGCGGGAGTTGGTCAGCTGCCAGGCCTTGCCCGTCGCCGGGTCGTACCGGTACAGTTCCTTGACGCCGTTCCGGTCGCTGACGAAGTCCAGGACGTGATTCTCCCCTTCCAGGTTCTCCATCGTCTGGGGCGTGGGTTCCAGGACGCAGGTCCATCGGTGTCCGTCCAGCCGCCAGATGCTGAAACCGCGGTCGTCCACGCCCAGGCTGTAGATGGTGTCGTCCACCCAGGCCGGATCGGCGAGCTGGATGCCCGCCGGGGCGGGGGCCCGCAGGAGGAGATGGCCGTCCTCCTCGTCGATGATGACCAGGTTGCATCCGCCGTCGACCGGATACTCCACGACGGCGATGCCGCCCGGGCCCGGCTGGGGATTGTACAGCCGGCCCTTGGTCGTGAGGTCGCGCCGCTTTCCGCTCCGTTCCAGCGAGCGGATGATGGATTCTCCGTCCAGCGTCCAGCGGACGCCGGGGACCGTTTCGCTCCAGAACAGCCGGTGCTTGCCCGGGTTGAGGGAGCTGGTGCTCCCCGAAAAGGCCCCGAGGTCGTCCTCGGAGCCGTCCAGATTAATCCGGACCAGCCGCGGCGCCAGGTCTTTCCCCTGTTTGATGGCCAGGTATTCATTGTCGACCCAGGAGCCGTCCGAGTAGTCGGTCGCGAAAGCGTGTTTCCGGGTGACCTGCTCCATTTCCATGAACGGGCCGCGGGCGTCGGCTTCTTCGGTCCAGATGTCATGGAAGCCCTCCATGATGCCTTGCCAGGTGTTTTTGAAGGATTTCCCCGAGACGCTGCGGATATGGCGCTGCAACGCCGCGACGGGGAGGGGTTTCCGGCTTACCCGGTCGAAATAATCGGCCGTGAACGACGGCCGGTCGTAGAAATACCGCATGCCGGCGACGGTCATGTAGCCGACGGTATAGTAATCAGGACCGGCTTTTTTGAAGGATCCGTACACCCATTTGTACCAGTCGCGCCAGTCGCCGTTGTCGAAGGCGAGGTGGTAATAGTTCAGGAAATCTCCGGTGCGCCCCCGGCCGGAGGCCGTGAGGGCCGTTTCCGCGACGACGGCGTCACCTTCCAGGAGCGTCGGCGGGGTGAAGAGGGCGCTGACGGCGCCGGGCCACATCTCGCCCACAAGGTAATTCACCCAGCGGAACGGTTTCCGGTAGGCCAGCTGCATCTGGGCGACATGGCGGGATTCATGGACCGTCAGCTGCGTCATCCAGGACAACGGGATGGAACCGTATGGTTCAGGGTGCGTGTACAGGTCCATCCGTTTCGGCGCCCAGGCCACGGATCCGTTGGAATAAGGGTTGAAAGGATGCAGGATGACCGGCGTCCGGCCCCATTGCAGGCCGCCGGGCGCCATGCCGGCGCTCCGTCCCACGACCGGCTGCCATTTTTCCAGATCCAGGAGATAGGTCCGCGCCAGGGAATCCAGACCCTCCGGATAGACGATGCGGTAATGGCCCGCCTTCATCTGCGACCATCGGCCGAAAGGGTCGGACCCGTTCTGGTAGAACTGGGCCGACGCGGCGGTTCCGGCCGTGAGGCCGGCGGCGAGGAGGAAAATCCGGAGACGCTTCATATTACAAAACTAACCATTTTTTCTTAACTTTGGCCGACCAAGATGAAAGAGATGCGCAAGAGTTTGTTATTCCTGTCTTTTTGTCTCCTCTGCGCCTGCGGGCCGCGGGGCGGGAAGGCCGTTTCCGACGCCCCGGCCCGCCGGGAGTTTCCCCAGGTGGAGATTCCGTCGATGTACACGGAGCCGACGGAGCGGACATCCTATGCCCTGAACCATTTCTGGGACCATTTCACGGACACGTCCCGGGTGTATGCCTGCGATTCCCTGACGGTGAACGGCGTCGCCATGGAGGCCTTGGATTCGCAGATGGGCCTGTTCACGACCCTTCTGCAGCAGATGCCGCTGGAAGAGGCCGGCAAGGCGGTCGTCCGGCTCTATGACCGGGCGGAGTCTTTCGAACGGAAATATCCGGAATCCAATGTGTTCGAGCAGCTGAGCCGCCTGACGAACCACTATCTGTACGACCCCAATTCTCCGGTGCGCAACGAAGACCTGTACTGGTACTACGTGGACCGCCTGGGTAAGTCCGACTTGATTGACAGCGGCTATCGCATGGGGTACGAATGGGATGCGCGGAATTGCCGGAAGAACCGTGTGGGAACACCGGCGGCCGATTTCTCTTTCACCGATACAAATGGCCGCATTCGCACGCTATATGGCGTGAAAGCGGAGTACACGGTACTGATTTTCGGCAATCCCGGCTGCAACGCCTGCCAGGAGATCATGGCGGCCATGTCGTCGTCGCCGGACATTTCGGCGCTCATCGACGCTGGACGCCTGAAGGTGGTGGATGTTTATATCGACCAGGAGGTTGACGACTGGAAGGCCCATATCGACGAGTATCCCAAGAACTGGATCAACGGGTACGACCACGAATACACCATCCGCACGGACCTGGTCTACAACGTCCGCGGCATCCCGTCCGTCTATCTGCTGGACGGGGAAAAGACCGTTCTGATGAAAGACGCCCCGCAGGAGCAGGTCCTCGGGGCGCTGGAAAATCTTACGCTGTAAATACCCAGATGATCGCCTCTTCGAGCGCTTCGCCGGGGCGGAGGACCGTCGTGGGGAAGCCGGGCTGGTTGGGGGCGTCCGGGGTGTGCTGGCATTCGATGGCGACGGCGTCGTAATCTTCGAATTCGCGGCCGTATTTGCCCTTCGGGCTGCCCTTGAGCCAGTTTCCGGTGTACACCTGCACGGCGGGCTGGGTGGTCAGGATCTCCACCTTGCGGCCGGACTTGGCGGCCCAGAGCTCCGCGCACGGCGTAAGCTGGCCGGGCATGGCGCCGTCGATGAGCCAGCAGTGGTCGTAGCCCTTGCCGATCTTGAGGGCCTCGAAGTCTGCGTGGATGTCCCGGCCGATGGGCTTGGCCTCCACGAAGTCCATCGGGGTGCCGGCCACGTCGGCGGGCTCGCCGAGCGGAATCTGCGTCGGGTCCGTCGGCAGGTACTGGGAGGCGTTCAGCTCCAGCTTGTGGTCCAGGACCGTGCCGGAGGCTTCGCCGTCCAGGTTGAAATAGACGTGGTTCGTCAGGTTCACGACCGTGGGGGCGTCGGTTTCGGCGGTCAGGATGAGCTTGAGTTCGTTGTCTTCGCTCCATTCATAGTGCGCGACGGCCTTCAGGTTGCCGGGGTAGCCGGCCTCGCCGTCCTCCGAGAAATACATGAACTCCACGGCGTCTCCTTCGACGCGGCTGTCCCAGACCTGGTTCTGGAAGCCCTGCGGACCGCCGTGCAGGTGGTTGGGGCCGTTGTTGACCGGGAGCGTGTACTCCTTGCCGTCCAGCGTGAACTTTCCGTCCTTGATCCGGTTCGCGAAGCGGCCGGGCACTTTTCCGGCGCACGGGCCGTCTCCGAAATAGTCAAGCGGATTCGCGTAGCCGAGCACGACGTCGTCCAGCTTGCCGTCCTTGTCAGGAACGACGACCGATACGATGGCCGCGCCGACATTGGCCAGTTTCACATAGGCGCCGGAGGCGTTCTTCAGGGTATACAGGAAGATTTCCTTGCCGTCAGGGGCGGTTCCCCAGAGTTCTTTGGTGATTTCCATATCGTTTTGTTTTTAGATTTCTCGACTTCGCCCTTCGGGCTTCGCTCGAAATGACAGGGGCGGGTTCCTCTTCCACAAATATAAGGATTTTTAGGAATTATCCGTATATTTGCAACCTATGAAACAATACCTGGACCTGCTCAGACATATCCGCGCGAACGGCGTGATGAAGGAGGACCGTACCGGCACCGGCACGCAGAGCGTTTTCGGATACCAGATGCGGTTCGACCTGTCCGAAGGCTTCCCGCTGCTGACCACCAAGAAGGTGCATCTGAAGTCCATCATCTACGAGCTGCTCTGGTTCATCGCCGGGGATACGAACGTGAAGTATCTCCGGGACCACGGTGTCACCATCTGGGACGAGTGGGCGGATGAGAACGGCGACCTGGGGCCGGTTTACGGCCACCAGTGGCGCTCCTGGCCCGCTCCGAACGGACGGGTTATCGACCAACTTTCGATGGTCATCGACACGATTCGGCGGAATCCGGACTCCCGGCGCATGCTGGTGACCGCCTGGAACCCCGCCGAGGTGGACCAGATGGCGCTGCCACCCTGCCACTGCCTGTTCCAGTTCTACGTGGCCGGCGGCAAGCTCTCCTGCCAGCTGTATCAGCGGAGCGCCGATGTCTTCCTGGGCGTTCCGTTCAACATCGCCTCCTATGCGCTCCTCACGATGATGATCGCGCAGGTCTGCGGCCTGCAGCCCGGCGAGTTCGTCCACACGACGGGCGACACGCACATCTACAGGAACCACTTCGAGCAGGTGGCCACCCAGCTCTCCCGCGAGCCCCGTCCGCTCCCCCGGATGCGGCTCAATCCGGACGTCAAGTCCCTGTTCGATTTCAAGTACGAAGATTTCACCCTGGAAGGCTACGATCCGTGGCCGGCCATCAAAGCCCCCGTCGCCGTCTAGCCATGGAAAAGAGCCTCATCGTCGCCGTCGCCGACAACTATGCCATCGGCCGCAAGAACGCCCTGCTGTGGAACCTCCCGGGCGACATGAAGTATTTCCGGCAGCAGACCACCGGAAATGCCGTCATCATGGGCTGGATGACCTTCCAGTCCATCGGCCGTCCGCTTCCCAAACGCCATAACATCGTCATCTCCCTCTTCCCCTGGCCGGACGCCCCCGCCGGCGTGACGGTCGTCGACAGCCTGGACGCGGCGTTCGCCGCGGCTTCTGTCATTTCGAGCGAAGCCGGAGGCGAAGTCGAGAAATCTCCCAAGGCCTTCGTCATCGGCGGGGCGTACACCTACGCCGAGGCGATGGAAGTGGTTGATACGATGTATATTACGCATGTGCACGACGCCCCGGAGGACGCCGATGCCTTCTTCCCCGCCATCGACCCGGAGATCTGGCGGGAGGACAGCCGCAGCGAGACGCAGGTGGACCCCGCCACCGGCATCACCTACGAATTCGTAGTGTACCGCCGCCGGTAAACCGGAAAAGAACGAACTTGACACATGAAGCAACGTGAGAATTTCGGCAGCCGGATGGCTGTCATCATGGCCTTTGCCGGCAGCGCCATCGGCCTCGGCAACATCTGGCGCTTCCCGTACCTGGTGGGGCAGAACGGCGGCGCGGCTTTCGTCGTCATCTACATCATCGCCACGCTGGTCATCTCGCTGCCCATCTTTTTCGCCGAATCGGTCGTCGGCCGGCGCACCGGCGCGAACTGCCGGGGCGCGTTCATCGAACTGGGCAAAGGAACCGCCTGGCCGTACCTGGGCTTCCTGATGGTGTTCACCCCCCTGTGGATCGTCTCCTACTACAGTGTCGTGGGCGGCTGGTCGCTGGAGTACCTGGTCCAGGCGGTCCGGCTGGATTTCATCCACACGTCGCCGGACGCCATGAGCGGTTCGTTCGAGCGTTTCATCTCTCGGACCTGGGCCCCGCTGGGCTTCCACCTGGCTTTTCTGGCTGTCACCGTGGCCATCGTCGCCCTCGGCGTGAAGTCGGGCATCGAAAAGTTCAGCAAGATCTGCCTGCCGGTCCTGTTCGCGCTGGTGGTGCTCATCGCGGTCTACTCCCTGACCCTTCCTGGCGCGCAGAAGGGCGTTGCATACCTGTTCAAGCCTGATTTTTCGAAAGTTACCATCGGCACATGCCTGGACGCGCTGGGACAGTCCTTCTATTCCCTGTCACTGGGAATGGGCATCATCATCACCTATTCCTCCTATGTGAGCAAGAAGGAAAACTTGATGGCCTCCGGCGTGGGAACGGCCGTTTCCGACATGCTGTTCGCCGTCCTGGCGGGTGTCGCCATCATGCCGGCCGTGTTCGCCGCCGGCATCGAGCCGGGCAGCGGTCCCGGCCTGATCTTCGACACGCTGCCGTATATTTTCGCCCGGATGGGGCTGGAGATGCCGTGGCTCAGCTCCGTCGCGGCCATCCTGTTCTTCCTGACCATCCTGTTCGCGGCCCTCACCTCGTCCATTTCCCTGATTGAGGTGGGCGTGGCGTACCTGACGGAGGAGCGGGGGTTCAAGCGCGGATGGGCCTGCGTGTTCCTGTTCGTCATCACCGGCGCCATCGGCGGTCTGTGCAGCCTTTCTTTCGGACCGCTCGCGGACGTGAAGGTTTTCGGCATGGGCTTCTTCGACCTGTTCGACACCGTCGCCTCCAACGTCCTTCTAACAGTCGGCGGCCTTCTGGTGGTCCTGTTCGTGGGCTGGAAGATGCCCAGGGCTGATGTCTTCGATGAACTCACCAACGGCGGGACCAAGCGTCGCAACGTCCGTCTGTTCAACTTCTTCTACTTCCTGATCCGGTACGTCGCACCCGTGGGCGTCGCCATCCTGATCCTTTCCAACCTGCTATGACGCCCCGGGAGAATTTCGGCAGCCGCTTCGCGGTGATCATGGCCATGGCCGGCAGCGCCGTGGGCCTGGGCAACATCTGGCGTTTCCCGTACATGGTGGGGGAGCACGGCGGCGCCGCTTTCATCATCCTGTACGCGCTGGCGAGCTTCATCCTTGTCCTCCCCATCTTCTTTGCGGAGACCGTCATCGGCCGCCGCAGCCGTCAGGGCACCTTCGGCGCCATGGAAAGGCTTGCGCCCGGCTCCCGTTGGAAATGGCTGGGGCTGCTGACCGTTTTTGCGCCCATCATCATCCTGAGCTATTACAGCGTCGTGGGCGGCTGGTCGGTGGAATACCTGTACAAGGCGGCGTGCCTGGACTTCACAAACACGTCTCCGGAGCAGATCCAGGGCTTTTTCGGGCAGTTCATCTCCTCCACCGGCGGCCCCATCGCGGTCCACACGATTTTCATGCTCCTGGTCGCGGGCATCGTCCTGGCGGGGGTCAAGAAGGGCATCGAAGGATTCACGAAGGTTACGATGCCGGTCCTGTTCATCCTCATCGTCGCCCTTGCCGTTTATTCCGTGACGTTGCCGGGCGCCTCCGAGGGGGTCGCCTATCTCGTCAATCCCGATTTTTCCAAGGTCGATGCGCGCGCGGTCGCGGCCGCCCTGGGCCAGGCCTTCTTCTCGTTGTCGCTGGGCGTGGGCACCATCCTCACCTACGCGTCGTACATGCGGAAGGAAGAGAACATCCTGGCGTCGGGCATCGGCACGGCCGTTTCGGACTTGCTGTTCGCCATCATCGCGGGTTTCGCCGTGATGCCGGCCGTGTTCGCCGCAGGCATCGCCCCCGGCGCGGGCCCCGGTCTCGTGTTCGACACGCTGCCCTATATTTTCAATCAGATGGGCGCCAATGTCCCCTGGCTCAGCGCCGTCATCGCGATCATCTTTTTCGTGACCATCCTCGTGGCGGCCCTCACTTCGGCCATCTCGATGATGGAGGTGGGCGTGGCCTATCTGACGGAGGAAAAGGGCATGCGCCGTCCGACGGCGGTGTTCATCATCACGGCCTTCGCCTGGACCGTAGGCGTGCTGTGCAGCCTCTCCTTCGGCCCGTTGGCCGGGGTCAAGCTCCTGGGAAACAGCATTTTCGACTTCCTGGACAAGCTCTGTTCCGACTGGCTCCTCCCGGCCGGCGGCCTGCTTTTCACGTTGTTCGTGGGCTGGAAAATGTCGCGTGCCGATGTCTATGAGGAGTTCACCAACGGCGGCACGCTCAAGGCGAACGTCGCACTTTTCCGGACGGTCTGGTTCCTGATCCGGTACGTCGCCCCCGTGGGCATTGTCGTGATTTTCCTGACGAATTTAATCTTGTAAAGATTGTCATTCCGGGCTTGACCCGGAACCTACACCCCCAGCTCGTCCTTCATCGCCCGCAGCGCATCAAACGCCTGCAGCGGTGTCATGTTGTTGAGGTCCAGCGACTTGAGACGGTCCCGGAGCGACTCCAGCAGCGGGTCGTCCAGCTGGAACATGGAAAGCTGGATGGATCCGTCCTTCTCCACGCGGCCTTCCTTCGTGTTGTGCGGTTTGACGGGGGTGAGGGCGCCGATGCGCTCGAGCGCCTGCGAGTTCTCCAGGGCCTTGAGCGTGCGTTCGGCACTTTCCAGGACGGGGGCGGGCATGCCGGCCATGCGGGCGACGTGGATACCGAAGCTGTGGGCCGTTCCGCCTTCCTTGATCTTCCGGAGGAAAAGGACCTCCTTCCCCACTTCCTTCACCGTCACGTGGAAGTTTTTCACGCGTTCGAAAACGCCTTCCAGGTCGTTCAGCTCGTGATAATGGGTGGCGAACAGCGTCTTGGCGCCTTTTCCGTACTCATGGATGTACTCCACGATGCCGCGGGCGATGGACATGCCGTCATAGGTCGATGTCCCCCGCCCGATTTCGTCCAGCAGGACCAGCGAGCGGGCGCTAAGGTTGTGCAGGATCATCGCCGTCTCCAGCATCTCCACCATGAAAGTGGATTCGCCGCGGGAGATGTTGTCGGTCGCGCCCACGCGGGTGAAGATCTTGTCGAAATAGCCGATCCGGGCCTCGGCGGCCGGGACGAAGGACCCCGCCTGGGCCATCAGGACGATGAGCGCCGTCTGCCGCAGGAGGGCCGATTTACCGGCCATGTTGGGACCGGTCAGGATGATGATCTGCTGCGTCTTGGAGTCCAGGAAGACGTCGTTCGGGACGTATTCCTCGCCGGCGGGCATCAGCGTCTCGATGACCGGGTGGCGGCCCGCCTTGATGTCCAGCGAGAGGGAGTCGTCCATTACGGGCCGGCAGTAGTTCCGGTCCACGGCCTGTTCCGCGAAGCCCGCGAGCACGTCCAGCTTCGCCAGGATGCGGCTGTTTTTCTGGATGGCGGAAATGCAGTCCTGGATATGGGCGATAAGGGCGGCGTAGAGCCGGGTTTCGATTTCGTAGATGCGGCTTTCGGCCGTGACGATTTTCTCCTCGTATTCCTTCAGCTCCTCCGTGATGTACCGCTCGGCGTTCACCAGGGTCTGCTTGCGGATCCACTCCGGAGGAACTTTGTCCTTGAAGGTGTTGCGGACTTCGATATAGTAGCCGAAAACATTGTTGTAGGCGATGCGGAGCGAAGGGATGCCGGTGCGTTCGGCCTCCCGCTGCTGCATCTGCAGGAGGTAGTCCTTGCCGCTGCCGGACAGGCCCCGCAGCTCGTCCAGGTCCTCGTTCACGCCTTCGGCGATGACCGGTCCCTTGCCGATCTGGGCGGCGGGTTCCGGGTCCAGGGTGTTGACGATTTCCTTGAATATCTTTTCGCAGCCTACCAGGCCCTTCAGCAGCTTGTCCAGGGCGTCGCAGCCCTTTCCGGCGCAGTTCTCCCGCAGCGGGCCCAGCTGGGCGAGGCCGCGGCTGAGCTGCAGGACCTCGCGCGGGAGGGCTTTGCCGTTCGCGATGCGGCCGAGGATGCGGTCCAGGTCGCCGAGCTTGCCCAGCTCCTCCTGCACCTGCGCCAGGGTGTCCGGATTATCGACGAAAAACTGCACGATGTCATACCGGTGGTCCAGCTCCTTCCGGTCCAGGACGGGCATGGCGAGCCAGTTCTTCAGGAGGCGTGCGCCCATCGGCGAGGAGCAGCGGTCGATGGTTTCCACCAGCGAAACGCCCTCGCGGCCAGACGCTGCCTGGAACACTTCCAGGTTGCGGAGGGTGAACGGGTCCATCCACACGAACTTGGCCTCGTCGATGCGGCCGAGGGTGGAGATGTTCCGGAGTCCGACGTGCTGCGTCTGCTCGAGGTACACCATCAGGGCGCCGGCGGCGCACAGTCCGAGCGGCATCGTGTCCACGGCGAAGCCCTTGAGGCTGTCCACGCGGAGCTGCCGCTTGAGTTTTTCCACCGCTGCGTCATAGACGAAGGCCCATTCGTCCAGGGAGGTCGTGTAATAGTCGCCGAAGCGGTCTTTGACGCCTTTTTCGTAGCTCCGGGGAACAACCAGCTCCTTGGGGGAGAGCGAGCCCATCAGCGTGCCGATGTAGTCCAGCGATCCCTGCGCCACCTGGAACTGGCCCGTGGACACGTCCAGGAAGGCGGCGCCGCACTGGTCGCGCTCGAAGGCCAGGCCGCACAGGTAGTTGTTCTCCTTGATTTCCAGCATGTTTTCGCCGAAGGAGATGCCCGGCGTGACGATTTCCGTCACCCCGCGCTTCACGAGCTTCTTCGCGAACTTCGGGTCTTCCAGCTGGTCGCAGATGGCGACCTTGAAGCCGGCCCGGACGAGTTTGGTCAGGTAGTTCTCGATGGCGTGATGCGGGAAACCGGCCATGGGGATGGGACCCTTGTCGCCATTGGATTTCTTCGTCTGCACGAGGCCCAGCACCCGGGACGCCGTCACGGCGTCGTCCGAGTAGGTCTCGTAAAAGTCTCCCACGCGATACAGCAGCAGCGCCTCGGGGTGCTGTGCCTTCACCTCGAAAAACTGCCTGATCAGGGGGGTGTCCTCCGCCATCTTCGCCATCGTACCTTACTTCTTGAAATCACGCAAAGATACAATTTTTTGTTAACTTTGTAATCTATGAAACGTGTGCTCGTCATCACCTATTATTGGCCCCCGTCCGGCGGCTCGGGCGTGCAGCGCTGGGTGAAATTCGCCAAGTATCTGCCCCAGGAAGGCTGGCAGCCGGTCATCTATACGCCGGAGAATCCGGAATATACGGCCATTGACCATACCCTGGAGGCGGAGATCCCCCACGGGACGGAAATCATCCGCCGCCCCATCACCGAGCCCTACGACATCTATCGCAAACTGATGGGCAAAGGGGCGTCGACAGACATGAAGACGCTGACGTCCCCTGTCATTCCGAGCGAAGCGAAGGAATCTCTAGCCGGGGCCTCCGGCGGCGCCGTCACGGAGATCTCCAGCGGCCGCAAATCCTTCAAGCAGCGCCTCTCCCTGTGGATCCGCGGCAACCTGTTCGTTCCTGACCCCCGCGTGGGCTGGGTGCGCCCGAGCGTGCGTTTCCTGAAAAAGTATCTGGCGGAACACCCTGTCGATGTCATCGTCACGACCGGCCCGCCGCACTCGATGCATCTCATCGGACAGCGGCTGCACAAGGAGCTCGGCATTCCCTGGATTCCCGATTTCCGCGACCCGTGGACCCGGATGTATTACCTCAAGCATCTGCCGATGACGCGCCGCACCTGGCGCCGGCTCCGGGCGATGGAGCAGTCCGTGCTGGATGAATGCTCCACCGTCCTGGCGGTCACCCCGCTTGTGCAGGAAGAATTCCGGGCGCAGACGAAGACGCCTGTGGCGATGATCACGAACGGTTACGACGGCGGTGATTTCGACCAGCCCGTCGATGCGGACGGCCAGTTCAATGTCGTTCACACCGGCCTGTTCGCCGCTGACGGCAATCCGCTGAATCTCTGGAAGGCGCTGGGTGCCAAGGCCTGGGCCGATCCGGACTTCAAGAAAGCGCTCCGCCTGCGGCTCGTCGGCAAGGTGGACCGCGAAGTGTACGCCGCCATCGAGGAGGCGGGGCTCCGCGAGAACGTTGTGGACCTCGGCTACTGCGACCACCTCACGGCTGTCCGCGAGCAGCTCGCCGCCTCAGTCCTCATCCTCCCGCTCCGCAACGATCCGGAATACAGGCCCATCCTGCCGGGCAAGCTGTTCGAATACCTCGCCTCCCGCCGTCCCATCCTTGGCGTCGGCCAGGAGGACGGGGCCATGGCCCGCGTCCTCGCCGACACCGGCGCCGGCGTCACGGCGGACTGGGATAACATCACCGCAATGCGCGACTTCCTGGACCAGGCGTGGGAACAGCACAAGGCTGGCGGCGTGCCGCCTGTCGCGGGCGACATCGCCCGCTTCTCCCGCCGGAACCTGACCTGCGAACTGGCCGCCCTGCTGGAACGGGTCTCCAACGAAAACAAGTAAGAAATGGACAAGAAACTGTTGAAGAATATCGGCATCGCCCTCGGCGCCGTCCTCTTTTTCCTCGTGCTCAGCTACGGCG